>OHPK01000227.1_pt1 | contig 34163 bp, 33 predicted proteins | sample 1577661 | NCBI WGS metagenome assembly OHPK01 (sample SAMEA3879556, study PRJEB24766) | human gut metagenome | biome: human-associated habitat; feature: feces | place: USA | collected 1985/1987
GATTCCCATTTGCCTGTTTGCGGGTAGGGCCTTTCGCCTGTTTTGCTCATCACATCTTCCTTCAGCGGCATTCTTTTGGTAATGTACCCACCTGATTGCGAGAATGGTGCCAAAGGGTACGCGGCAACTTTGTGGGCAATAAAAGTACAGCCGCGGTACATCCCGGTGAGCTTGCGTCTTATTGGGTGTTCGGGCCATGATGTCATACAGGGAGATAAAGGAGTCCGCAACACGTAGCGCATCGTTATCTGAGAAAGTTCCTGTCCTGAGTTTGTTCTCAATTTCCCTCCAATCCCAGTCCGGAAGATGCGGTGGATCCATACGTTTATAATCTGTACTTCTCCATGCCGCAAAGACATGCAGCGCGATGTATAACCATAGGGAAGAAAACTTCGCGCAATCCAGCGCCTTTTTGACGAGCGTCTTTTTTTCCAGAACCTCTTGATTGACAACATGTGCCACCATGACAGAAAAATCGTTTTTTGTATATGCACAGTTGATTACCGTGGAGGCCGAAGGTGCTATCGGAGTATACCGTCTCTTTGAAAACTTTCCAAAGATGAGAAAACTTGCAAAGCATTCCAAGGCACTGCGGGACACCTCACCAAAAGCATCGACAATCTCGCAAATGGTTCTCTCGTCACAAGAGTACAGTTCACATCCCAAATCCTCCAATTCAGAGAACAGCACCTGGAGCATATTCAGAATGGTAGAATCTTGCCCGCAGTCAGATGTACGAATGAATTTGCGAAGTTGCTTCACCGTTTGAGGAAATACCTGCTGGAATTCCTGAAGTAAGTACTCGATTTTCTCGCTTGTACTTTTATCCAATCCGTTCAACAATCGACGCAGTCCATCGTCAAGCAGCGGTATATCCGTTTTTTTGATGACCTTTCCAATGCCCTTCCGATCAAAAACAGTGGTATCTGCATCCATTGTCGGAACGCCCCAGTAGGCGTGCTCCTCTAAAAACCCAGCAATTCGCGCCCGATGCCGTGTCGGCTGATACGTTACACCCTCCATTTTTTCAGCCATATTTTCTATAACTGTATCCAACGAAACGAACTTTTCGCAGATTTGTTCAATTCGTTTAACCTCTGCCGGAGAAATGTAGTACGTTTTTCCTACCATTGCAGCATCGATTATTCCGCTTCGAATCTTTTCGGTAAGCCCTTCCAAAGACAAGCCCGTCATTTCTCGGATGGTTTTGGCCGGTTCCAATGCAGAGGTCATGGCTTCTACGACCTCTGCCTCTCTGTCAATCAGATAGGAGGGCTTTTTAATTTTCGAAGGCGGCAGGTCCTGTGGTGTTAATAGCCAGCTTATTCCAGGCTGAGAGGCAACAGATACCATTGTCTCATCGATGACTCTCTTTTCAAATAACGGATACTGGTGATACAAACATGGCCCCAGAGAGGCAACCGTCCTGACATCCTTTAATCGTTCATGTACGTCACGGCAAAATACTGCATCAATCAGAACTGCTCCATCCCGTAATGTGATCTTATCGGGATGCATTTCCAACCAATCCAAAAGCTCCTCTATGGATGTACTGCACAACCTGGACATTTCAGTCAGTGAACAATACGCCGGATCTTCTGCAGGTCGGTCTGATAACTGTATCGAAATCCACCGATTCAGCGCACGGTCCATGCCTTCTGAGGTTGTATCATAGAAATACTCCTGTCCGGAATGATCTGGATGAAAGCTGAATTTGTGTACTACCGCTTTATTTTTTTGCAGAAAGCGAAAATATTCTTCGTAAGAAAAAACAATACCAACATCTTCAGAAGTCTCAGTGAACAGTTCCCTGCACAAAGCGTAATCTTTTCGTGCTTGTTCGATAGCTGCACTGTCTTCCGGTGTAACGTAATACCCCTTCAGTGTATCCTTGCTCGAAATCCCTAACTCCCGTGCCCATTGACTAAGACGACCTGTAATTGGTACATCACCGTCCTGCGGTATATGTTTATCGACATACTCCGCAATGGATGCTTGCAGAGAAACAACATCCTGATTTCCTGCGGTTTCTTTTTTCCACGCCTTCATATGTCTGGACAGCACCAAGGGATCAACTTCGCCGAACTTATTCTTAACAGTTTGCTTGAACAACTCATTCAACTGTAACATGTAGCATTCCCTCCTTTTTCAGAGCTTCAATCGCAAGAGCATGGCCTTCATATGCTTTCGCCACCAGTGCGCCCTTATTCTTCAGATAGGCTTCCGCACTCTTTTCATCCGCATCACCGCGATACCCTGCGATTTCAGTCTTTGTTCTCCCGGACAGCACCAGACGTACTGTAAAGTAATGCCGGAAGATGTGTGGTGCCAGTTGGTTCGTCAACAGTTTCATGCCCAACGCCTGCAATTCAGGAGTATCTGACTCCATAAGTTCCGGCACCAGATAAGTCTTTACCAACTTGTTCAGCCGTTTTCTGTAGAGGTCATAGGTCATGGCCATACCACGCTTATTCAGAAACAGCGGACCGTAATTGCGTTCGTATTCACGACCCTCAATCAGTTTCAAATGGAACATATACGCTGTATAGAATTCTTCCATAAAACCGGCATACGTGATTACTGTCCGTTCCTTTTTGATCCTCCCAACAGGGGTATTATCGCTCCTGAGCGCAAATTCTGTATTTAGATCGATTTTGATCTGGTTGATGCGAGAACCATACATGGATATCATGATGGACTGGTTTGCACTGACTGGGCTATCCGGCCGTCTCAGATTCAACGCTTCCCCTGGACGGAGTCCTGCTGTGATCTGCACTGTAATAAGGAAATACAGCATTGGATCATGCCGGATTGCAAGTCGTAAAATCTTTTGAACAGCTTCCTCCGGGAGATCCCGGATTAGCTCCTTTCGCATACAACTAACCGGTTTCGCTTTCCACACAGGAATAAACACCTCATATTCTCTTGCTGATCTCTTTCCTTTCCGAAAAGATCGAATCAGAAGATCCTTTACCGTCATGCTGCACAATCCTTTCTCGGCCAGATTGGCAAAAAAGTTCGAAACGTGACTCACACACTTTTCAACACTCTGTTTTCCACGAAATCGTTCACCGCTCGCAGAGATTGGCGTTTTTGTATAATATTCAAAAAATTCAAATATCATATCGGCAGTTACATCAAAAAGCCTACGCACCCTCGTACGGTTTGGTGACTGGAAGAAAATATAATTCAGTGCCTGACAGACATAGCCCATCTGCCCCTGCGTTGGAACATCGTTTCGACGCTTATACTTATATGGGCCAAAGAAAGCTTCATATCCAGTGTACTTCGCAACGCTCCCATCTTCGCGCTTCAAGACAACCATGGGGATATCCAAAACCTTGTTCTCTCCGTTATTAACGCGATGTGTATATACACAAAAGCGATAACCATTATCTATCTTAATAATCTCGCCCAACGCAATTCCTCCTGAGTTTTATGTACCTGTATCGTCGATCGTTGTTTCTCCGCCAAATCTGTGCTAAAATAATGGTAGAAATCCCCGGCTTACATGGAAAACTTGGCGTTCTCTGAGATGTACTTCATAAGCGCGTCTTTGGGAATCAGATACTTCCTGCTTATCACAACGTATCCTATCTTCCCCTGACGAATGTATCTGCGGACCGTGTCTTTGGTACATCCAAGAATCGCCGCAACCTGCCACACCTCCATTTCTGTTGGATATTTGTCTGTGTTTTCAAGAAAATCAAGCATTCTTTTTCTCCCTTCTGGATATCAGCTGCATCTGAACTGTATCCTCATTATGACTTACAGAACCACCGAGGAATACCCACCATACACCCCTCTATCTTTCGAGGCCGCTTTTACAACCATTCAGACGGGAGTGACTGTTCATGACAAATGAAGAATTAGCATATCTGAATCGTATCCGTACACAGTCGAGGGGAATTACCGCCTTTCGAACCACCGCTTACTTCAAAAAGAAAGAAAGGCCAAGCTGCAATAGAAAACAGCTTGACCTTGATACTTTTTGTAAAATGCCTTGTGTTTGCGACCTCTCCACAGAAGTGGAGGAAATGGCAGATCATTTGCGTTTATTGGATGTACCAGTATCCGACTACTGCAGTACTGTTTGGAATAATCTCAATGCCTGCTATATTCGGTATATGATAGAAAACAATAGAGCAGATGAATCCGACTTTTTCGAAAAGTACAGTTGGCTTCGACAGATCAACACAGCAGGCAACGCTGCAAAACAACTCTGGTTCGCTTCCCTTCTTACCTGCGCGCACATCCACGAGATGATAGCTATGAGGAGACTTTACAGTTCCTGCCTTGCTGTTCTGGAACTCCCTGCTCCCGAACCCTATCGTTTTTTTGAGTTGCTTGACGAAGCCGCCTCCTGCACCAACGCACTGGATCTCAGTATTGCACGGCAGGTGGATGCACTTGAAATAGAAATACCCGCTCTCCGCACACTCTATTCTGAGCGCCTTCGAATCGGTACCTTGCCCGTGGTCGGCGATCTATCGCCAGAGTATGGTAAAATGCCGACAAACGGGTTGCCCATTTTTCCGCTTGTTCCATGCTATCAACAGTTTTGCCAAGACCACAGCACAGAACTCCAAAAGGAATATGGCACATCCTATTCGACGAAAGTATTTCCCTCCAATAAGGCACAAACGACAATTATTCCGTACTGGAGGAATGCAACAGTATTCCCAGACATTGAATGCCTGTTTCAGACCTATGCACAGGACGCTCCTGCAGAAGAAGCCGTTATTATGAACAGTTGGGATATTCACGGGTTGGCACAAACATGTTTGGAATCTATGGATCAATATCTGTCATCCAGAATTGCAGACTGTTACCCAACTGTTGATTCCATCGACAGATGTATATACTGGGCCGCTGACAAACTGGATGCGTATGCTTTCTTGTCTCTGCATATGGAAATCTGCAGCAACTCAAGAACACGGATTTGTCCCATCTGCAACAGGATTTTCTATCCTCCCACAGACTATCCTGCTGCAATCTATTGTTCTCGTCATACAGAAAAACAGAAAGAAACTTACCGTAAAAAAATCAATCACTTGAATGGTGGTTCTGTATACTCTGCCCCGTCATCTGAGATATGTGTCCAAGAAACATCTCAATTTAACGTAAAGGCCTATTTCCGCAATCCCTGTTGGCCTCTTGGCTATTGGAAACCTCTCAACATCGATAATAATATGATCTGGAGCTATGCAGGAATGCTGCCCGCTGATTTAGAGCGTATGCAGGACGCAATAATTACATTTGAGGCAGCGACAGACTGCTATCATCAGCAAATCTACAAAGATATTCTGACTTGCTGCAAATCTCTTAAAATGGCGCTTCCAGACGAATACAAATGGTTACGCACTGGCCACAAAACATATCCTGCGCATTATTCGCAGACCTCGCGAGATAAAGAATATGCGCGAAATTGGCTTGCTGCCCAAATCACGCTTTGCCGTTTCTGCGAAGTTCATTCAATTTCCTTGCTGTATGAATCCTGTCTGGAGGAGTTGCGAATGGGGGCGTGTGACAGCGTTCGTTTCTTTTCTTTGCTAGACCGTGCAGTTTCCTGTATAGAAGGCTTTGAGCGTAGCATTGATATGCAAGCCAATATGCTGGAGATCCACGATTCAAAAATCAAGGCGCTGTACAAAAAAATGTTATGTGATCGAAGTCTGTTTTTGCCGTTTATCCGTTCGTATCGTTGTTTTGCCAACATGTATAAGTGGCCGAAAACATGGAGTAAATCTTCCTTTAAGCGGTTGAAGGAACCCTTGTACCGTACTGCGCAAAGCTATGGAGATACAGATTTCCTGCCCATCATATCTGATTTTGATGGAAAAAGACTTGCACAAGCGCTCTTAAAAGCCATGGATCAGTATCTGTCCCTTCGAATTATGGATTCACGCCTTCAGCTCCACTCTGTAAGCCGCAGTACAGACTGGACTACAGACCGAATAGATGTATATGGCTTTTTCTACCTGTATTTGGAAATCTGCGCCAACACTCATTATAAAATCTGTCCTATTTGTCAAAGTGTTTTCGTAAGTGACACTTATCATCCGGATAAACTCTACTGTTCAGCGCATACCAAGCGGCAAATTGAGCGATATCGGGAAAAACATCGTAAATGTCAAATAGAGGTTTAGAAAAGCACAAGGGCGGAGTTTTACCTCCACCCTTGCGCTGATTTAGCGGACGTTCTTGGATACGTTCCGTACATGAGTAGTGATGAGACGCTTTCCCTTGCCAGAGGAATTGCCGCGGACGATCCCAGTACGATGAGAAAGCTGATCGCGTTCGGGGGTGAGGCCAGCAACAAGATGTTCGACTACGCGGATCGCCTTGACAACGCCATCAATATCGCCACGCTGGGGGACGTCCCCGACTGGCTGTCTACGGAAATCCCGGAAACAAACCAGACGCTGTTTTCCGCGATCGGCTATGCGGCGACCTGCGTAAATCTTATGAAAATCGGGATTGACGACAGCCTTGGCGGCGGTGCGGACAAGGGCGAGGTGCTGAATCTCATCCGGGATGTGGGCAGCAAGGTGACGACCTATTGGGCGGACGCCTTCACCACAGCCGGCAGCGGCGCTTTATCCGTCGGGATGGGCGGCGTGCTCATCATCGACAAAATGCTCACTGCCTTCGCTGAGGAAGCGCAGGCCACCAAGCTGGAGGATATGGGCTTTATCTATTATCACTATAACGAGGGCTTTACCGGCTTCGGCCATAAGCCGATGACGGCAAAGGACTAGTGCCAAAAGGTCATACAGGTTCTGGATAAGCATCCGGAAGATCCGGAGATTGCCGTGGCCGCGCTGGAGGCGGGCTTTAGCGAGTACGCCTCGCAATTCTTCAAGCTGAGCCTTGAACAGATGAATGAGGTCGCCGCCGATACGCCGGGCGTTAAAGTAAGCTGTGTGTCGAAATGTAAGCAGATGGACGAACCTCTTTATGTGCATGATCCATCTTTCTCTCATGCACCTTTGGCTCCCTGCCATCTGAACCACACTTTGCACACGAGCCCGCAGCTATCAAGACTAGGTAGCGGGCCTGCCAACGATTTGGGTTCAGTATCGCTCTAAAAATATTGTCGTTTTTTTGTCGCCTGCAAAACAAAGGGGCGACCTTATTCATTTACGAATAAAGCCGCCCCCGATATCTTGAAATTTCCTCTGCTATTTCGATTCTTGGTTTTCATACTTATTTCCCCGTTTTCAAAAGTACGATTTCATGTTAAACCGTCTAAAACTCCATTTTTATGATAACTGGCAAATCTGACTGAATTCTGACCAAATCTCCATTTTCCCTTTTAATTGCAGCTTTTTACATAAAAGGAAAGTGCAGCCCCGCTGATAGAATAGACAAGAGCTACACTTTCTTTGGTTACTTCTTTTCTGTCAAAGTCTTTTTTAAGCGTTGAAAACTACTCTCGCTGATGACATGCTCAATCCGGCAGGCGTCCCGCTCGGCAGTAATGGGGTCTACCCCGGCATTTGTCAGCATTTCTGTAAAGAAGCGGTGCTTTTCGTAGATTTGTCCCGCTACTTCCCTACCCACATCGGTCAGGTGTAGAAAGTGATCTCCATCCATGAGTAGGAAGCCGCCCTTTTTCAGTATAGCCACCGCATGGCACACACTGGGTTTGGACACCTCCAAGTGTCGGGCCACATCCGCAGACCTCACCATGCCCTTTTTCTTTTTGAGGACAAGGATGGCCTCCAGATAATCTTCACCCGATTTGCGTAAAGGCATAGATAGTCCCCCTTCCGTTATGTAGGCGGCTATTTCCTGGACACTTCATGGCTGCTTGTCATTTGGCAACCAATCCGCCGTCCAAGCCCCACTCTCCCGCAGGAATTCTCCGTCATGGGTGATAACCACCACACATAGCCCCTGCTCCGCCAACTCCCGGAGGCGTCGGCTCACCTCCAGCATGTGGCCATAGTCAAGTCCGCTGGTAGGCTCATCAAAGATCAGCAGCTCCTTTCCGCTGAGACAGCCATCTGCAACGGCCAGCCTCTGCTTCTGCCCGCCGGATAGAGCCATGGGGTGAGTATCCGCATACTGAGCCAGATCCATTCGGCCCAAGGTTGTCAAAGCCTCCTGCTCTGTGGCCGTATTTCCCAGCCGGATCTCTGCCAGCACGCTGTCTCCAAAAAGCTGGAGGTTCACATCCTGCATGATTAGGAACGCCTTCCGCCTTCTTTCCGTTCGGCGCAGAGGCTTTCCATCCCAAAAAATTGTACCGCTTTGTTCCTTTATCAAACCGCACAGACACCGGGCCAGGGTGGTCTTGCCTGCCCCGTTTCGGCCGGTAATGGCGGTAATTTGTCCCCTGGGCGCACGGAAGGATACGCCCTCCCATACATCCGCACCGTTATAGGTCGCCCGCAACTCCCGAACCATCAAACCGTCTGCTCCCGTCGTTGGGCTTGGCTCAGACGAGGACACCGGTACCTCCGCAATGCTCCGCAGTCCCATGGAGCAGCGTTCCTTCTCAGTCAGAGTGAGGAAATTCTGCCCGGAATATTCCCGTTGTAGCTGCCCACCCCGCAGATAGAACACCCGATCAGCAAGATCCGCAGCGTACCAAAGGCGGTGCTCTGCCATCAGCACGGTCTTCCCGGCCTTTTTCAGCTGTTTCAGGATCTCCCGGAGCTGGCGGATACCCTCCCCATCCAGATTGGAGGAAGGCTCGTCCAGTACAAACAGCTCCGGCCCCATGGCCCAGGCGCTGGCGCAGGCAATGCGCTGTTTCTCTCCACCGGACAGCGCAAAAATGCTCCGCTCCAGCAATGGCCCCACTCCGCAGACTTGGACGGCGGATTCCAGCGCCTGTGTCATTTCATCGTGGGACGCTCCACGACTCTCCAGCCCAAAAAGCACCTCGCTGGTGGTGTCCAGATTGAAGAACTGGGACTTGGGGTTCTGAAACACCGAGCCCACCGTCCGCGCCAGTTCCCACAGCGGGGTCTGTGCCACATCCTGGCCACCGACCATAACAGATCCCGCCAGCGTCCCACCTCCAGTATGCTGGAGCAGACCATTGACGAGTTTGATGATCGTGGTCTTGCCGCAGCCGCTCTCACCGGTGAGCAGGATAAGTTCCCCCGGTTTCACAGAAAAGGTGCAGTCCCGAAGGCTTGGCATCTCCTTGCCCGCATAAGCATAGGTCACATGGTCAAAGATAATCATGGTAGCACCCCCTTGCAGCAGATCCCGCCCACGCAGAGAGCCAGAAACAGCAGTGTGACCACCACATCCTGAATGTGAAATCCGATAGGCCGCCAGGAGGACATCTTCCCTGGGGACTCGATGCCTCGAGCGGTGGCGGACTCGCTGAGTTCTTCTGCTGTCTGGGCTGCCCCCATAAGCATTGGTACATAAATGCACTCCAGTTTCTCCTCAAAACCACGGATATTCCGAAGGGCCATGGCATCCCGGATATGACGCAAATCCTGCCGAAGTGCAGGCAGAAAGCGCAGCGTCACCGCAAGGGTAATAGAAAAACTCCGGGGAGCGCCCATCCCCTCCAAAGCAGCTATGAACTGGCTGACGCTGGTGGTGGCAATCAGATAGGCGCCGCCGGCAATGCAGGGGAACACCAGAATGAAGTAGGTTACCGTAGCAAAGACTGTAGCCAAAGAACCGGGCAGCAGCGGCAACAGCCAGTACTGTATCGCCAGGATAGCCAGATATGTCGCCAGCAGCCCTGCCAACATGGTTCCTTTCCGCTCTACCAGAAAGAGAATCAAATAGGCTATTATAACACTGAGCTGGAAAACCGCAGGGCTCCAAGTGAACACCATCACATTGGCCAACAGCCAGATCAGAATCTTGGTTCGAGGATCAAGAAAAGAAGGGCGAATATTCTTCCTCATTGGACCAGCCCGGCCTTGACCAAATGCTTACGCATGAGTTTCATACCCAGCAAGGAGCCCAGAACAGAGCCTACCAGAATGCTCAGTACAATGACCCCGAACACCGGCCAGGTCAGCAGGCCCTCCATGGTGGCCATATAGCCAGCGTCCATCATCTGGGCGGCATACTCCAAATAGCTTTCTTTGGTAAACCAGAGGGGCAGAAAGTCCCCGATAAAGCCCAGATTGAAGCAGAAGAAGCCCAGCATCAGCCAGCCTTTCTGCCGAAACTGTCCAGCCCGCAGGCACAGCTCACACAGAATTCCTCCCACCAGTCCCGTGATGGGGAACATCCAGGTAGCGGCCACCAGCACCACGCCGGTAATCAGGCTGGTGAGCAGGAAGGGGCCGTTTTTCTGCACCTTGGCTACCATCAGCATGAACACTGGCCCGATCAGAATGGCATCAATAAAGTGGGTAGCAAACCATACATAGGGGCTGACACCGCCCACCAGCATAAAAATGAAGCGAATGGCAATGCACACCGCCCCCAGTGCGCCGGCGGTGATGGCGTCTTTGGCAGTCAGTTTGCATTTTCCCTGTTCCAATGATTGAGACATATTGAAATCCCTCCTGTCTATAATCGTTAGCCTTGGCTAACTAAAAAACAGAATAGCATAGCTGCCTGCCGGCCGGCAACTCCATACAGGCATTTTAGCTCCAAATAGCCTGCAATTTTTGAGCAATCATTGACGACTCCTCTCCAGTCAGTTACAATCAAACCAAATCAAACAACGGAGGCACTGCCCATGTCCAATATGTCGCAACTTTTTGATGCCAGCCGTTTCCCAGGCGATGTGAAGGTTCGAGCCAACGGCAAGGCTACGGTGATGACCCTCTATGCTTCAGAGAACGGAAGCCTGCGACTGTTTTCTTTGTGGGAGGGCGCAATTCTTTCCTTCAACCGGATCTATACTCAGATCTGGCCCTTGGCACAGAGTGAAGCGGCTAACATTCTGCTGCTGAACTTCTGCCGGAAGGGGCGCTGTGAAGTGGCGCTGGAGGATGGACAGTTTGCCTTCCTCTCTCAAGGACACATGGCCGTAGGAACCCAGCAGGCTCAGGAGGAGTATCGCTATCCCAGCGGTCTCTATGAGGGTGTCGAGTTGTTTTTGGATCTGGATATGTTGGCCCATCGTCCTTATCCACTGTTTCAGGAGGGGGAAGTAAGCCCAGAGGGGATCGTAGAGCACCTGCATACCTCCCGCCGACTCTATTTGGGACCCACGCCTGCCTGTGTACAGACATTGCTGGATGACCTGTGGCAGCTTCGAGATTCGGAGGAAGTGGGACTGCTGAAACTTCTCTCCGCCCAGCTGCTTTGGAAGGTAGAACGCCAGCCTCTTGAAACCAGTCCCACAGTCCGCTATTTTACCAGCTCCCAAGTGTCCATCGCCAGAGAGACACGGAACATCCTGTGCGCAGACCTGAGCCAGAACCACACGGCGCGGAAGTTGGCGGATCGGTTCCAGGTGGCCGAAACCAGTCTCAAGAATTACTTCTGCGGTGTGTTTGGAGAAAACCTCTCCACATTTTTACGGGAGGTGAGGATGCGCCGAGCAGCAGAATTGCTGCAGAGCAGTGAATTACGAGTGGCGGAGATCGCAGCACAGGTAGGCTACGAAAATCAGAGCAAATTTGCCGCAGTTTTTGTTCGGCACTTCGGCTGCCCGCCGCTGGAGTATCGCCGCAGGGCACACCTTTCGATTGCTGATGACAATTAACATCCATATACTTTGCCCTTTCTGAGATACCCACAGTTCTAAAACATAAGGAACTGCGGGTATCTCTTATTTTGAAAACGGGAGGCTTGAGTTCCTGTTCCCAAAATCCAATCACCGCACACTTCCGCCCCTTGACATTTTTCCTTGATAACGCTAAAATACATACAAGTATGTATTTCATATTTATATGTATCGCGGGAGGTATACGCATGGAAACCACAAGGGGACACTATATTTTCGGAACGGTGAAGGTTGGGGAGCGTGGGCAGATCATTATCCCCAAGGAGGCTCGACAGGTCTTTGATATTAAAGCCGGAGACACTTTGATTGTGTTGGGCGACGAGAAATGGGGCATTGCCGTCACAAAGGCAGATGTGCTGGAGAAGCACGCTTATGATGTATTCAAAAAAATCTCGGAGGGACAGACGGATGCAGACCAGTAACACAGCTCTTTTCTTTTTGGAAGACGATTGCATCCGTGCCTTTGTTCAGGAAACAGGCTGTACCTTACTTCAACAGGCGGAGGAACTTTACCAGGATTTGTGCCAGCACGGGAATGACCGGGGCAATCATGTGATCGAGGAGCATCTTCAGAGCAGGCTGTTTCCTTTGATGTCATATTACAAAGCGCTTTTGAAACATGGTATTCAAGAAGATCAGGCATTGTTGTTGGTACGAGAAACAGCACACAAAGCTGCCATAGATAAAAAAGCCGAAATTCAAAAATTAGGTTCGCTTCCTTTTGCTTATCTCATTTTCCGGATGGGCGTCAAACGACACATGAAAAACCACTTCCCTCCAGAGGGATGGCAAACAGAGTGGGTGCGCTGTGACTGCCAAGAGATCCATTTCAATTTGCACCGCTGCCTCTACTGGGATGTTACGAAACAATTCGGGTGTCCGGAGCTGTGCTGTGTATTCTGCGAAAGTGATGACATCTCCTTCTCCGGACTGGCTTCCAAAATAAACTTCCTGCGCAACGGAACGCTGGGCAGCGGAGCGGACTGCTGTGACTTCCATTTCATCAAGGCGCAATGAGGAATTAGGAAAACTGCCTATGAAACATACCTTTTACTCCCTTCTGCCCCTGTTTTTACTGCTGGATCTGGTTATTCCTTTTCTGCTGGCGCCCACCTATCCGGGCTACCGCCACACCCGGCAGGTCATGAGTGTGCTGGGAAACCGAAGCGCCCCCTTCCACACGGTCTATACTCTATGGCTGTTCTTCCTGGGGACAGCCATTCTGCTAACCTGCGCCCAGCTGTGCCCCCTCCTTTGGGGACGGTCCGGCGGTCTCAGTCTGGCTCTGGCGGCAATCTTGATCATCTACGCTCTGGGCGGCTGCATTTTGTCAGGATTGTTTCCTGTATCAGAGGCCAAGGCGATGGAGACTTTGTCCGCAAAGATTCACGGTTTCGGGTCGGTGTTGGGTTTTCTGGCGCTGACCTTCGCTCCGCTGGTCGTTGCACTGTTTTATTTCAAGGGCAGGCAGACCGGCCTTGCTCTGTGTGCGCTGACGTGCTTTATCCTGGCGTCGGTTTTCTTTGTGCTGTTCGTTATGGCAGACAAGCCCCGGTTTGCCCACACCGTGATCGCATGGGAGGGACTGTGGCAGCGGCTGACCCTGCTGTTTATGTATCTTCCTCTGGCACTGCTCTGTGCCAGAGGTGCACAATAAGAAAGGAGTGGTTCCGATGCCGCAGATGAACAGCGGTGGAAAGTTTGTTTTTGGGAAATCCAACATTCAAGAATCCGGCAAAGTTCAGTTTCCCATCCAGGCTATGGCGGAATACCAGATCACCGCCGAAGGCAAGGTCTATCTCTTTACCGGAAGCAAGGTGACCGGTGGATTCTGCGTGACCAGAAAAGGGCTGCTCCTTCCATCCAAGCTGGGCCATATTCTGGCCGCTCTGCCCGAGCTGCGGGACTATACCGCCGAAGAAGGTGCATTTCTTCCTTATAAGGGCCGCTCCTACTGCTGGCTCTCTGTGACAGCAGACGAGCTGATCCGTCTGACGAAGCCAATAATGGATTTTCTTCGCATTAGGATTTCCCGAAAACCTCCTCAATCTCCGGCCTGACGAGCTTCAGGTAACCGTCCATTTCCTTTTGCAGTTTGCCCTTGTTTTTCTGATAATACTCGTGCATAGGTTCTCCCCCTGTGTTTGTATTTCCATTGCAAAGCAGGAGCGTCATCTCTGTGCTGATGACGCTCCCGTTGTGCATTTCAGGCAAACAAATCATCCTGTTGGCCATCTTATTTTCGGATCACAAGGATATCCTGGGTTCCGGAACAAAGCTGTTCGGTGCGGCTTTCAATTTTGGTGAATCCCGCCGCCCGGGCTGCCGCCTCCACTTCTCCGGCGCGTACCGCCAGATCCATGCCGTTGAGGAAGTAGGGCAGATAGCCCGTCATCATGTCCCAGGGACCGGACAAATCCTCCGCGATTCCCTCGGACACCACCAGAAGCACGCCGCCGGGATTGAGCGCGTCAAAGAACTTTTTCATCAGCGGCTCCATACCGCCCTTGGCAAAAAGCATGACGGATACGGCCAGGATCAAATCATAGCCACTGCCAAGATCGTTGGTGAGGAAGTTCCCCTGCATGACCTTGACCCGCTCTCCCAGCCCAGCGGCGTCCACCGAGGGCTGAATGATCTGAGATGAAATCTGATCCAGCAGCACGCCGGAGCGGTTCTCCCCGTCTCCGATGACAGCCAGTCCCAGCAGTCCGGCGGCACAGCCCACATCCAGCACCCGGCGGATCATACTGTTTTCCGGAAGTTCCCGGACAATGTGCAAAATCTCCTGCTGGCGGTACCCCTCCTCGGACATGCGGAGCATCTGGCCGTACTGAGCGAAGTCCAGATTCTGCTCCATCTCCATCTGGGGCATGGGCTGAGGGCCTTCTGTCAGCAGCTTTTTCACATCCATGGGCACCATGCCTTCGTTCTGTCCGTAAAAATGGATGAAACCGCCCAGATAGTCCGGCGTTCCCCGGACCAGATACTTCTGGGCTTCCTGGGAATCGACATAGCCGTCGCCCTCTTTTTGCACAAAGCCGTAGGTGCCGAGCGTTGCCAGCAGATACCCGGTATTCGCTTCGTTCCAGCCCATGGCCTGAGCCAGCTCTGCAGGGGTTTTCTTCTCCTGCAGGTGGGTAAAGAGATCCAGTTCCAAAGCGCTGCTCACCACCTTGCCGTACAGGTTGAGATAGGGCAGCTGCACCAGCTGATCCCATACGCTTAAATGCTTCATGTTGTTCAAGCTCCTTTCAGAATCAAACTCATCAAATTCCGACGCTCCAAATATTTGCCACAGACGTTCTACGCCGTCCCGGTTCAGGGGAAAGAACGCCTGGGGTGTTCCATCCTTCAGATGCAGAATGTGGGTGGCACACTGAAAGATCAGCTCCGGATCGTGGGTGACCATCAGGGTACAGACTGCATTCTGATTTGCGCTTGTGATTTGCTGTGCGGTGCGCAGCAAATTTTCTCCGTCCTGGCCGCTGGTGGGCTCATCGTAGAGCAGGAGCCGGCGACCGCTGGCCAGGGCGACACCCAGGGACAGCCGCTGCTTCTGCCCACCGGAAAGAGATCCGGGATGGCAGCTTTCCAGCCCCGCAAGCCCCAGAGCCGCCATGATCTCCCGTGCGTCTTGTTCCGTACTGTTGGGATTGTTCAGCGTCAGCTCTCCCAGCACCGTATCGGAAAACAGCTGGTGTCCCGCTTCCTGCATCACCAGATAAGACAGGCGGGACAGCGCTTTGGGCGCTGTCGGTTCCTTATCCACTTTTACTGTTCCCCGAAACCTCAGCAGTCCGCTCAGGGTCAGCAGCAGGGTGGATTTTCCCGCCCCGTTTCTCCCAACCACCGCAACGATGGCCCCTTTGGGGATCTGCAAGTGTGATATATGCAGCACTTCCCGGCGGCCCCGGAGACAGAAGAGGCTGCGCAGCTCCAGACCGGGTTCCATCCATTCTTTCGGTCGCGCCTGTGGACAGAGGGAGAACAGCTGCCCTCGATCCACAGCCCGCAGGCCAAGGGCCTGGCGTGTCTGCGGATCCAGCGCCGTCATCTGTTCCGGCGTAAGATCCCCACGGAGTTTCCCGCTCTCCAGCAGCAAATAGCGATCCGCCAGACCGTGCAGATACCAGAGGCGATGTTCGGACACCAGGATCGTCACACCGGAGGCTTTCATGGTCTCAAGCAAGCCCCGCAATTTTCGGATGCCCTCCAGGTCCAGATTGGAGGACGGCTCGTCCAGCACCACCACCTGGGGTATGGACGCATAGACGCTGCCGCAGGCAATCTGCTGTTTTTCACCGCCGGACAGGGCAAAGATGCTGCGCTCCATTAACGACTCCAGCCCCAGCTCCGTTACCACCTGGTCCAGGCGGCGACGCATCTGCTCCCGGGGCATATTCTGGTTTTCCAGCTGAAAGGCCAGTTCTCCCGTGGTATCCGTATGAAAGAACTGGGTTCGGGGATTCTGAAACACACTGCCCACCACCCGGGCAAGTTCCGGCAGGGATGCGGATGCAGGCACCATACCGCTTACCGAAATATCCCCCTCCAGTCTGCCTTGGTAAAAATGGCAGGCCAGGCCGTTAATAATGCGCAGCAGCGTCGTTTTTCCGCAGCCGCTTTTACCGCACAGCACCACGCATTGTCCCTTGGGAATGTGAAATGAAATGTGGTCCAGGCTGGGACTCTGCACTTCCTCTGACCCCTGAGATAAATATGTATAGGAAACCTCCTGAAACCGAATCATCGGGCCGCTCCCCTTTCAAAATGCCAGATTCCATACTGTGACCGCCAGTGACGCAAGGATCAAAACCCCGTCCAGTACGCCCAGTTTGAGCTCCAGGTAGTTGGTCCTGGGCCGATCCTTGTCAAAGCCTCTGGCCATAACCGCCGCCGACATTTCGTCCACCACCTCCGAACACTGGAGAAGGAATGGAACCAGAAGATACTCCAGCAGCCGCATGGGGTGGAGAATGCTGTTAATTCCCGTGGCTCCCAGTCGCCGGAGGCGCAAAGCCTGAGAAACCGTCTGCCACTCCTCCGTCATGGTGGGAACAAAACGAAACATTACGGCCATGGGGATGACCACCACCCCCGGCAGGCGCATGGCGGTAAAGGCACTGATATAAGCCCCCACCGTCACCGTCTTTGTGACCAGGTAGAAAGAGACGGCCAGCGGCAGAAGGAACCGCAGCACATGGCAGATCAACAGCACGGCATACTGAGCCACCCCGGAAAGCCGGCTCACCAGCAATTGGTCTCCCAGCGTCATCAGAAGAAACAGCAGAACCACCGCCACCGCCCTTCCAGCTTTTTTACTCAACAGCAGGACAACGATGCAGAGGAGCAGAAGGACGATCTCCTGCATCCGGGTCATCCCGGAAAAAACGCAGAGACAGGCCGCCACAAACAGGGCCAATTTGCTTCTGGGGTCGGGGTGAAAACGACTGTGCACCTGCCTGTTCACACTGCTCCGACCTTTGCGAAATGCTTTTTCAGCAGTTTCTTTCCGAACATGCCTCCCAGGATCCCGCCCAGCAGCGCCAAAACAATAAATACGGCGATGATCCAGTCGGGCGTCAGACGGTCAATGGTGTCTGCGTACTCCTGGCCATAGTAGGTCACGCAGGTGGAGAGGAAGGCATCCTTTGCCAACAGCAAGGAGAAAAAGGGCCCCATGGATGTCAGATTGAACACGCAGTAGCTGGCAGCCAACGCAGTGGGCGAGCGTCTCCGTTTCCCCCACGCGATCCCTTCCGCAACCACGCCCCACACCGCCGCGGCGATCAGAGGGTAAATACTTGCCATGGAAGTAATGGCGCCCACCAGCAGTGCAAGAATGAAAATGGCGCCTGTTTTGGGTACCTTCACGCAGTACAACAGATAAACTGTCCCCAATACAATGCCGGCAATCAGCGGAGTGGCCAGGTAGAGCACCGGAACAATGGGCAGTACCATAACTGCAAGAACCGTCAGCAGCACCAAATAAATTGCCGCAAATGCGCCGGCCGCGATCAGGTCTTTTGTGGTCAACTTGGACTTCATATAGAATCCTGCCTTTCAAGATCAATTTCTTTTGCCTTCGGTTAGCCATATCTAACCACTGATGATTATATGGTATCCAATTTTTTTGTTCCACTCTAAAAAGTCTGCCGAGGGTGCAAATGCTCCAAAAGGTCAAAAAAATATCCCGCGGTCAGGCGGGATATTTGGAAAAGCGCTTATTTGTTTTTCCTGCCGCTCCGGTACTGGGCCGGAGTGCAACCTACAACCGCACGGAATGCCTGGGCAAATTTGCTGGGATTCTGATACCCCAATTCCAAAGCAATTTCTCCAATCTGGAGATCTGTCTCCAAAAGACGCTGGGACGCACAGTGCATTTTATAGCTGCGCAGATAGGCGTAGGGAGTCTCCCCATAGATTTGCTTGAACCCGGCTTTCAGCTGCGTCAGACTGATTTCATGTTCCGCCGCAAGCTCTTTCAGACTGATCCGTCCGTCCTCATTCTGGAGCATATGATCTTTCACTTGTTTGATCTTTTCTGTCAGCGCCTTGGGCAGATAACCGCAGTTTTCCTCAAAAACAGTCTGGTCGGCCTGAATGTGATAGAGCAGCTCCAGCAGTTTTAGTCGCAGGAAGGTCAACTGGGGTTTGGCCAGGTTTCCGTACAGTTCCCGGTACACATGCTCCACCACCTCATTGCGGCGGAAGACTCTGCAATGCTCCGCCAGACTGTATTTCCGGAAAATTTCCCTGGCGCTGATTCCAAGACCGGCCAATTCTGGCACATCATCACAGGTCTGGGGGTACAGGATGATGGTAGAGCCAAAGTAATCCTTTAAGGGAAAGGAGGCGCCGATGGGCGGATGCAGCATGCTGTTGAGGGCAATATCCCCTTCGCCCATATAGACGTAATTCCAGTGGTCAAAGACGCATTCAAACCGCCCACGGGCACAGTGATGAATGCCGATCACATCCTGTTCCATGCCATCCTGAAAGCAGGTCTCACAAGCAAAATCCGTCACCATCAGCTGTACGCCCGGAAAAATATCATAGAGCCAAAGATCTGCATGGCCATCTTCCACAGGATATGTAGCATGGCTGACAAAGGGCGCCGCCCCCGGCGTTATGACTTTATCTTTCAGATAGTTCAGCTCCTGCACCGGGTCTCACCTCATTCCCATTTTGCTGCGGGTTGCACCTTGTTTTTCCCTCAAAAAAATTACAGTTCAAAATGTACCATCTTCACCATGCGGAACCGATCAGAAACAGCCATGCTAATCTTTGTGGACAACTTCAAATCGCTTCTTGGGATATGGCGGTAGTAGGGCTCCTTGGCCAGCACTCTGACCCCGCCACCGATTTTTCCGGCCAGCTCCGCCACTGAATCCACATAGAAAAACATCCGGGCATCAGCGTGGCCTACCTGCTTCATGTACCTCTTCCGCATCATGGACATACCACTTTTGCTCACAGCATCAAAGACAAGCTCGATCTTTCCGAATTTCTGCAGCATTTGGAACAGCCCCACAACCTTAACCTCCTCAAAATAGTGGAACAGCCCACCAGCGGTAACCAGGATGGGAGCATCCGGCGCATCAGCGCGAATCCTCCTGATCCAGTTTTCGGAAAAAGCGTCCCCGGTGAGGTAGATCTCGCGCTCCGCCTCCGGCAGCAGCTCCCGCCGGTACTCCACCACATGGGGCAGATCAACGGCGTACCATCGAGTGTGACCGTTGTCGCAGCGATGATACGTCGTTTCCAGACCGCATCCGAGCTGGACAATGATACCATCCGGCCTGCGTTCCAGAAATGACATGATGAACCGGTCCATATTGGCGGACCGAGCGGCGGAGGCCAGCAGGGTGTACTGGCTCTGTCCGTCCTGCTCCAGTAGGGCGGACGGCAGCTTCTTTTTCAGATCCAGTGCCTTTTCATCGTATAAGATCTGTGGGTAGTGCTCACTGGCATAGATTCTCCCCGCCATGGGGACAAACAGCGTGTCTTCCACAACGCCTAACTTTGACATAACAACACCCCTTCTGTTTTCCGGATTACTTCCTGCCGACAAGCCGCCTGGAAGATACTAGTATCATCATTGCCGCCCGGCGGCGGGAGCCGAAAGTTTCTTCTGCGGTATCCATGAGTCAGACATTCTGATAGCCCATCTCCTGCAGTTTTTGCGCAAAGGCATCCCCATCATCTTGACTACCGGTCTGACAATTTGAAAACGAATACCTATGCGGCACATTTTCTTACAGTTCACCAAAACATATTGATGAGCAGCCCCAGCCCTGCCTGGGCTGCCGCCAGGATAGGGCACATAAAAAACGGCCACTGAAGCAGATGCTCCGGCAGAGCATAGCTCTTCATTCAGGCTTTGAACGCATAGCTGGAGTGCCCCTCCGTACCAGGGATGATAAACCGGCTTTTCGCCTTCCTCTGAATCAGCCAGAAATCCAGAAAGAACAGGTCACAGAAATTGATCATCATCCACTGGATATACCCGGTCAGGGCCAGCCGCCAGAATCCTGCCGTCTCACCCTCCACAGTGCTGATTGCACCATAAAGAAGGAGGGGCAGCAACTCCCCAAAGCAGATCCAAAGCCAATAAAATTGGTTTTCCGCCCCGGTAGGCGGCTCTTTTGCCACCTTGATGATAGCGGGTGGATAGCTGGGAAACACCAGCCGGGGATGATACAGCGCCACCAACCCGGCAAACAGGTTAAAATAGGCTGCCATAGCAAGCCCGTCCAAGATGGTGCGCGTCCAGTTCATACACATCCCCTATCACTATCATTTGCTCGTATTCCAAACCGAGAAAAGAATCGGTTAGGTATCATCGTTCTCAAGCACCCAGCGCCACATCCAGCGTCATCATGAGGGTAAAACCGACTGCAAACAGAATAGTCCCTATATTGGAGTGCTTTCCCACTGACATCTCCGGGATCAATTCTTCCACTACCACATAGACCATCGCTCCGGCGGCAAAGCTCAGGGCGTAAGGCAGTACCGGAACCAAAATCCCCGCCAGAAGGATGGTCAGAATCGCACCTATGGGCTCCACTGCGCCGGACAGCGTCCCATACAGGAAGGAGCGGGATTTGGAGACCCCCTCCGCTTTCAGGGGCATGGAAATGATCGCGCCCTCCGGGAAGTTCTGAATGGCAATTCCCAGAGAAAGAGCCAGCGCACCCGCCAGCGTGATCCCGCTGTCCCCAAAGAGCCACCCGGCATAAACCACCCCTACCGCCATTCCTTCCGAAATATTGTGCAGTGCCACAGCCAGCGTCAGCATGGTCATCTTTCCAAGACTGCTTTTTGATGCCCTCGGCCTCCGCGCTGCCGCGGTGCAGATGCGGGATCAGGCGATCCAGTCCCAGCAGGAACAGGATGCCGAGCCAGAACCACACAACGCGGGGACAAAGGACCACCGCCCCATGTCCGCTGCCTGCTCCATCGCGGGCAGCAGCAAGCTCCAGATGGAAGCCGCCACCATGACTCCCGCCGCAAATCCGATGAGCGCACGCTGTACCATCTCACCCAAATTGTTCCGCATAAAAAAGACGCAGGCCGCCCCCAACGTCGTCCCAGCAAACGGGATCAGCGGCCCTTGCCATAGTTCAATCGGCATATTCTCCTCCAATCTTGCCGCAGCGGTTTTCTGCAAAGTCGATTCGGAGGCACATAGATCTGTCGGCCAGCTTTACCGGTGGCTAACAGGTGCAACCGAACACTGTATAAGAATCTCCTGTACAGAGCCCTTATCAATTTTACATTTTTCATAGTCGCTCTTCAAAAGGTATGATACTCTATGCTTGATTATAGTTAGCTATCGCTAACCAGTCAAGTCATTTTCTGTTAGGGACAGTTAATTTTCCTATCAGCTGTGTAGAGTGTTACGCAAACTCTCACCCGCAACCTTCAAAGTGTGCGAGATTCAGGATTTTTTTCTTTCTCTGGGCGTAACGCAGAGTTTGATATGCTCCGCCGCTGGAATGATCCACACAGAATACCACAAGGTCGCTTCGATCCACCATCTGCCGGTTGCGAATCTGAATGGCACCCTTCGGATGGCTGCCAGCGGCGGCGCTGCACAGTTCAATTTCATCATAATATGCTTCAAAGTTCTCCAAATTGTCCCGCAGCTCTGCCGTCGGATACGGAAGTAGCAAAATCAGGGCGCTATTGTCATCCCGCACACGGCGCTGTTGGCGCTTGACGGCAGAAGAAACAATCTGATCAAAGTCTCCGTTACGGCCAACCAGAAACTCCACATATTCCTTTTCCAAAAGCAATGTGTGGATCAGCGACCCCACACGCTCTTCCGCTTTCCAAAATTCCGGAACGATCCGATGTCCAAAAAAACTGACGGTAAATAGATCCATGTCGTTCTCGTTGGCATTTTCTGACCAACAGCTCCCTCAAGTAAATGTTTCACCTCTTATTATATATAAACATTTACTCGAAGTAAATAATCTTCTAATTGGTTTCAATTATATTTTACCTATTCTGTTGGTAGCATAATGTCGGGAGGTGAAGTGATGCAGACAGAGTTTCCGGAACGATATATCACTCTGGGTTTAAAAATCGCCTATTACAGAAAAAAGGCGGGATTGACGCAGGAGGTTCTTGCTGAACGGATCGGAAAAAGTGTTAATTTTGTCGGCCAGGTAGAAGGAACAGGAACAATTCGGGGTGTATCCTTGGAGACCCTGTTCAAAATCGCCCAAGTATTGAAGATTCAGCCCTCCAAACTGTTGGAGGACGACTGATTAGCATTGTAAAAAGAAAGCGAGTGCTGCCACCGGGGATATATCCGGTGACAGCACTCCTCATTTATAACGGTTTAGGCGTTCCTTCTCTCAGAGCTTCCACTGGCCGGACTCTTTACGGCCGGATACGAACGCTTGATACAGGCCCTCCTGGGCCATGAGCTGGCTGTGGGTGCCCCGCTGAACGATCTGTCCGCCGTCCAGCACCAGGATCTGGTCGGCGTTGCGGACCGTCTTCAGCCGGTGAGCGATCATCAGAATGGTCTTGTTCCGGGTCAGGGCTTCGATGGCCTTTTGCAGCCGGTCCTCATTCTCCGGGTCTACATTGGCGGTAGCTTCATCCAGAATCACGATGGGAGCATCCTTCAGGATAGCCCGGGCAATGGAGATGCGCTGCTTCTCGCCGCCGGAAAGACTGGAACCGCCCTCACCGATGACGGTGTCATAGCCTTGGGGCAGGGTGAGAATGAAGTCGTGGCAGCAGGCCTTCTTCGCCGCAGCCACCACTTCCTCGTGGGTGGCATTGGGGCATCCAAACTTGATGTTGTTTTCCACCGTGTCAGCAAAGAGATAGACCTTCTGAAATACCATGGAGATTTGATCCATCAGGCCCTCCAGGGTATAGTCCTTCACATTCTGACCGCCCACCAGGACGGCGCCACTCTCCACATCCCAGAACCGGGCGATGAGATTACACAGTGTGGTTTTCCCGGAGCCGCTGGGGCCCACGATGGCGGTGGTGGTTCTGTCCGGGATGGTGAAGGATACATCCCGCAGGATGGGCCGCTGGTCATAAGAGAACGAAACATGGTCGAAGGTAATGCCGTGATCCCTGGGCGTGCCGACCCGACCGGTCTCTGCCAGCTGAGGCATGGCATCCGTCTCATCAGCATGGGCCATGCAGCTGCTGACGATACGCAGCAGGGACATACCGCTACCCGCCGAGGAGATCTGAGCAAAAACCAGGAAGGACATGATGACCACCATCAGGGCGTTGGCCAGGATCATGGTCCCGGAGAGATAGAACCATACCGCTGAGAGCATCATGGCCACGCTTCCCAGCTGGAGCGCGATCCCCTGCGCCATAATATAAGGGGTGAACATCTTTTCGATGTTTAGGTTGCTGCGGCAATTGTATTTCAGGGCTTCCTGCAGGGTACGGTCGCCCCGTCCGGTGAGGTTGAAGGACTTCACCACGCTCATGCCCTGCACATATTCCAGCACCGCCTCCACCAACTTGGCCTCGGACTTCTGACGGTGCGGGGCGAGGGCGGCGGATTTTTGCTCCATGGCGGAGGTGATGAACAAATAAACTGCGGTGGCTGCCACCACAATGAGACCGATCCGCCAGTCAAAAATCAGGATCATCACCGTAAAGACCAGAGCGTTGAGCATCCCGCCCAGCATGGTCACCAACACCATGGGGGCCACAGTCTCCACATTGTCCAGTACAGTGGTGCAGACCCCGGTGAGCTCTCCCAGGCTGTTGTCGTTGAAGTAGCCCATGGGGACGGATTTCATCCGCTGCCCGATGTCCACACGCTTATTTGCCGCCATGAAGTACCCGGCGTGGGTCTGCTGGAGCTGAGAAAAATACTTGGTCACGGCGCTGCCCAGAATACTAACTGCCAACAGGCCCAGCGCCTGCCACGCCGTGGCATGGCCGGTTTTTCCATCCAGCAGAGCCAGGATGGTGTAGTAAATGGCGGCAATCTCAAACATATGGAACACCGCGTTGAAAAAGCAGGCGATCACCGAGCGCCGGATGTTGCGCTGTTCCTTACCGGCGAACCGCCAGATACCTCTGAATGTCTCGATCATACCGTTTCTCCCTCCTTTACACCCATGTGAGCCTGCCACAGATCGGCGTACAACGGGCAATGGCGCAACAGTTCTTCATGCCTGCCCTGTGCCTCGATGTTCCCGTCTTTGACGACCACGATCTGATCCGCGCCGGTGATGGTGGACAGGCGGTGGGCAATGACGATGACCGTCTTACCCTCCACCAGTTTTGCCACTGCCTGCTGGACCACTGCTTCATTCTCCGGATCAATGTAGGCGGTGGCCTCGTCCAGAATCACCACGGGGGCGTTTTTCAGCATAGCCCGGGCGATGGCGATACGCTGCTGCTCTCCTCCGGAGAGATGGGCGCCTCCGCCGCCCACCCGGGTGTCATAGCCATGCTCCAACTGGCGGATGAAACCGTCGCATCCGGCGGCTTTGGCGACTTGTTCCACTTCTTGATCAGTGGCATTTACCCGGCCCATACGGATATTTTCCCGGATGGTATCGTCAAAGAGGTAATTGTCCTGAGAAACAAAGGCCACCTGGTCATAGAGTTGTTCCAGCGGGATACGGCTTTCCTCCACGCCGCCCAGGGTAATGCGGCCCTCGGTCACATCCCAGAAACCGGCGATGAGCTTGGCAATGGTGGACTTGCCCGAACCGGAGGGACCAACCAAAGCGGTGAGGCTGCCGGCCGGAATGGTGAGGGAGATGTTGTGGAGGATCTCCTTTTCCTGAGCATATCCAAAGGAGACATGATCCAAGGCAATATCCGGTTTTCCCAGCTGTGCCGGCTGTGTTCCGTGATCCTGCTCCGACTTCAGGAGAATCTCGTCCACCGAGCCTACGATGGTACCTACCTTGGCAAGATTATCCACAAAGCCCATGGCGGCAATGAGAGGTCCCACAATACTCATGGACAGGATGATGGTGGTGAGAAATACCTCTGCAGACAAACTGCCGCCAGTGTAGAAGATCCAGCCCACAGGCAGCACCGTAATAAGCGTGGTGGGAGCGATGGCATAGGCCAGCGCCATTCCAAACTGGCATTTCTTCATCCAGTTGTAGTAGTAGGCAGCATTGGCCCGTACCCGGGAGGAGCACTTCTCATAGGAGTTCTTTCCCTGATTGAAGGCCTTGATGACCTCAATACCGCCGATGTACTCCACAATGGTCTCGTTCATGGCCTGGGTCGTCTCCACCGCACCCTGATAGTCCTTGCCATAGCTGCCCATGATGGCCATCATAAAAGCCATGCCCACAGGAATGGACACCAGACTCAGCAATGCCATACGCCAGTCCAGCGTAAACAGATACACGAGAACGCATACCGGTGCCAACAGATTGGAGGTCATCTCCGGCAGCAGGTGGGCCAGCGTCGTCTCCATACTCTCCACCTGATCTACCACGATTTGTTTGAGCCGTCCACTGGAGGTGTCCAGAATATCTCCCAATGGTAAGCGGGGCATTTTAGACAGAACCATCTTCCGGATGTCCCGCAGGATCTGGAAGGTGGCCTTGTGGGAGAGGGAAAGCGCCAGATTGTAAAGCAGGGTTTTGACCAGATAGCCCCCCAGGGCCACCATACACCACAGAAGATAGAAGTTCCAGTCCCGCTGCCCGGTCAAAAGCGCTACCAGGATGTGCCCCGCTGAGAGATACGGCAGCAACCCCAGCAGGACACCCGCCACCGCGCAGAAGATGGCGGCAATCAGACCGCCGTGATGTTCCCTGCCCAACTGCCACAGCCGCAGCAGCGGGCTTTGTGTTTTCTGCATAAATAAGCCTCCTTTAGTTAGTTATTGCTAACCTTTGGTTCTATGAAAAGGCCGCCGGGAAAGCGGCCTTTTGCACTACCGGAAGTTTTCAGGATGAAAGATCGTCTCAAATCCTGCCATGTGATAGCGGTTGAGCTGGCGGATATAGTGGAGCGCCCGGGCCTTATCCATGCGGTGCCGCACCGGCTCAAACATTCCGTTGAAGTAGGCGGTGGTAACGATATGAATCAAGTCCTCGGTGACCTGACCGGAGCGAACGCTCTCACAGCCGATGACCTCCATGTATTTGTAGGTGTAACTGACTTCGATCTCCACCAACTCGTCAATATAGTGGGCATATTCTGTCCCGGCGGCCCGGCGGAGCAGCAGTTCAAACTCCGGCAGGTGCTCATAGATGTAATCAAACAGTCCCTCCTGGGCATGGGCGGTGTAACACCCCACCTCCTCCTGCTGGGTTTGGCCGTCAAACCCGTGAAAAGACTCCTGAATCTCCAAAAAACGGCGCTTCAGCTCTCCGGCAGCAGGCTCCACCAGGGCCCGGAACAATCCCGCCTTGTCGGTAAAGCGGGTATAAATGGAGCCGGTGCTGGTTCCCGCCGCTTTGGCGATGTCCCGCAGGGAGGCCAGAGCAAAGCCTTTTTCCAAAAATTCCTGACGGGCGCAGTGGAGTACATTTTCATAGACCCCTTCGATCTGCTTTGCCATGGTATCGCCTCGCAATTCAAAACAGTGTTTCAAAACGATGTTTTGAATATACAACCAAAAAGCGAGTTTGTCAAGAGAGGATTTCCCCTTGACAGGGATAGAAAGGGATGCTATATTGATAATCAGATTATCGGTAATCAAATTATCATTTGTCGGGAGTGGTGTTATGGCAAGACCGGATACTTCCATCGACCCTCGGATCATGGACAGTGCCAGAGAGGAGTTCCTGGCGCTTGGCTTTGAGAGGGCTTCCCTGAAATCCATCTGCCAGCGGGCTGGGGTGACAACCGGCGCCCTTTATAAGCGTTACGCCGGAAAAGAGGAGCTGTTTCGCGCTGTGGTGGCGGATACGGTGGCGGATTTGGATGCTGTTTATGAGGAACGGACGGCGGTGCCGGCATCCGCACTCTCCGACGAAGATCTGATCCGGGCGTGGTATATGGATGAGGAATATATGCTGTGGTGGTTCCGCTTTCTCAATGATCGGCGGGATGGCTTTGTTCTGCTGCTTACCGGATCGGAGGGTACTGCCTACGCCAACTTCCAGCACGACTGGGTGGAGAAAATGACGGAAGGCACCTGGACCTACTATGCTGAGGCCAGACACCGAGGGTTATGTACGGTGGATATGACGCAAGAGGAACTTCATGTAGTTCTGTCCGCTTTCTGGACCACCATTTACGAGCCCTTTATCCACGACTTCGCCTGGCCGGAGATCCAGCGCCACTGTACTCTGGTCTGCCGTCTCTTTGACTGGTACGCTGCCCTGGGATTCCCCAAGGGGTGAAAAATGCCTCTCCGGAGGTTTTTTTCTCGCCAATAAGTTAGCAATAACTAACCAAAAAGGAGTGATACTGTGTTTCAAAAAGTCCTGCGCTACACCGGACGCCACCGGAAGACCACCTACGCCTCCATTCTGGTGCTGGTGGCCGGCGTGGCCATGAGCGCACTGCCCTATTTCTTCCTCTACCGCCTGCTGCGCCCCCTGCTGACTGGGGGCAGTCTCACTTTGGAGGAAACCTTATTCAACGCCGGGGCCATGGCTCTATGCATGGTCCTCTACGGCCTTCTTTATGTGGAAGGGCTGGCACTGTCCCACCGTTCTGCCTATCATACGCTGGAAAACCTCCGGATCCATCTCCAGAGCAAGCTGGAAAAGCAGCCCCTGGGTGCGATCCAGGAGAAGGGCGTTGGAGTCTGGAAGAAGATGTTCATTGACGACATCGAGAGCATGGAGCTGTTGCTGGCCCACGCCCTGCCGGAAGGGCTGTCCAATCTGGCGGTGCCGGTGGTGGTATTTGTGGCCATGTTCCTCACGGACTGGAAGCTGGGTCTGCTTTCCCTCTGCTCCCTTCCACTGGGCGTGCTGGCTATGGGCATGATGTACCGATCCGGCATGAGCAAGATGGGGGACTACTACGCCGCCGGGCAGAAAATGAACAACACCATCGTGGAGTACATCAACGGCATGGAGGTAGTGAAGGTCTTCAACCGGGACGGAGAGTCCTATCACCGCTTTGAGACCGATGTGAAAAACTACCGGGATTTTACGCTGGATTGGTTCCGGGCCTGCTGGCTGTGGATGGCCCTCTACACCAGCATTTTGCCCTGCGTGGCGCTGGTTCTGCTGCCGGTCGGCGGATATCTGGTGCTCACCGGTGCCTCTACCCTGCCGGATTACGCGCTGGTATTGTGCATGTCTTTTTCCGTGGGACCGCCTCTGATCCGAGCCATGAACTTTATGTCGGTGCTGCCCCAGCTGAGCTACAAGATTGACCAAATGGAATCTCTGTTCAATATTCCGCCCCTGAAAGAAGGAAAAACGGATTTCAACGGAAACGATTTGCAGATTTGCTTTGAGAATGTGCGGTTTTCCTACGAAAAGGACGAAGTCCTCCACGGCATTTCTTTCTCTGTCCCACAGGGGAGCCTCACCGCTTTGGTGGGAGAATCCGGCAGCGGGAAATCGACCCTTGCCAAACTGCTGGTTCACTTTTACGATGTGACGGACGGACACATCACGCTGGGAGGGCAAGACCTGCGAGAGATGTCCCTCGCCTCTCTGAATGAGCAGATCTCCTTCGTCGCGCAGGAGCAGTTCCTGTTCAACACCAGCCTGTTGGAGAACATCCGGCTGGGAAGCCCCGGCGCCACCGACGAGGAGGTGCTGGCAGCGGCGGAACGGGCTCAATGCGGAGAGTTTCTGAAACGGCTGGAAAAAGGAATCTATACCATGGCCGGCGATGGCGGCAAAGGGCTTTCCGGCGGGGAGCGGCAGCGGATCGCCCTGGCCCGGGCGATTTTGAAGGACGCTCCCATCGTGGTGCTGGATGAGGCCACCGCTTTTTTGGACCCGGAGAATGAGGAGAAAATGAACGCCGCCATTGCCGAGGTGATCCGGGGCAAGACGGTCATCGTCATCGCCCACCGGCTTCAGTCCATTGCAGGTGCCGATCAGATCGTGGTGCTGGATCAGGGCAATGTGGCAGGGATTGGCCGCCACGATACATTGCGAAAGACTTGCCCCGCCTATGAAAAACTGTGGCGGGCTGCCGAGGGAGCCGCTGCCTGGCGTGTCTCTGCGGAGAAAGGAGGCGACGAGGCATGATCGCGCTGATGAAACGAATCCTGTCCGTATCCGGCCCCTATCAGGGGCGGATCAAGCTGGCCTTTGTCTTTGCGTTCCTGAAGGCCATGCTGTCCAAGGCCCCCATCGGTCTGTCCTTCCTGGCCCTGAGCGCTTTTCTCCAGGGAACCATGACGGCACGGCTGTGCCTGTGGCTGGCGGTGGGCACGGTGGGCTGCGTTCTGCTGGAGTGCCTGTGCCAGAACATCGCCGACCGGCTCCAGGCCGCGGCGGGCTATATGGTATTCGCCGATCTGCGCATGGAGCTGGGACGGCATCTGCGCCGCCTGCCCATGGGCTATTTCACAGAGGGCAACATCGGCAAAATCAGTTCCGTTCTGTCCACCGACATGGTGTTCATTGAGGAGAACTGTATGCACGACATTGCCAACATGATGAGCTATACCTTTGCCCAAGCCATTCTTGTGCTGTGGCTGGCCTTCCTGAATCCCTGGCTGGGACTGGCCGCCTTGGTGGTGGTAGGGATCATTTGGCAGCTGGGCCGCGCTTCCCTGGGGAGCACCCTGGCTCACTCTGATGTCCGACAGGAGCAGAGCGAGGCTCTCACACGGGCAGTGCTGGACTATGTGGAGGGCATTGGTATTGCCAAGACCTTCAACCTGCTGGGAGAGCGTTCCGCGCAGCTCACCGAGAATTTTGCCCGGAGCCGCAAGGTCAGCATCGAGTTCGAGGAAAGTCAGGCCCCCTGGATGCGGGCCCTCTATCTGCTGTGCGGTCTGGGTTCGGTGCTGATAATCCCCCTGTCACTCTGGCTCTATGGCCGTGGGCAGCTCTCCATCACCTTCCTGCTGGGTGTCTTGCTCTTCGTCTTTGACCTTTTCGGCCCCATTAAGGCACTCTACAGCCAAGCCACCCGCCTGACGGTGATGAACGCCTGCATGGACCGGATCGAGGCGGTACTGGCCCAGCCAGAACTACCTGACCGGGGCCGGGAGACCTTACCCAAAGCCGACGGTTCCCCGGAGGTGGAGTTCCGAAATGTCACCTTCGCCTACGGGGAGAAAGAGGTACTGCATGATGTCTCTTTCACACTGGAGAAAAACCGGATGCTGGCCCTGGTGGGGCCCTCTGGCGGCGGTAAAAGTACTGTAGCCAACCTGCTCCCCCGGTTTTGGGATGTCAAACAGGGCCAAATCTTAGTGCGGGGCAGGGACATCCGCGATATTCCTCTTTCTGATCTGATGGATCAGATCTCTATGGTGTTCCAGCGGGTCTACTTATTCCAGGATACCGTGTATAACAACATCGCCATGGGGCGGACAGACGCCACACGGGAGGAGGTTTATGAGGCGGCCAGAAAAGCCCGATGCTATGACTTCATCATGGAGCTGCCCGACGGCTTTGACACGGTCATCGGCGAAGGTGGGGCCAGCCTATCCGGCGGAGAGCGGCAGCGGATCTCCATTGCCCGCTGCATTCTGAAGGATGCTCCCATTGTCATTCTGGATGAGGCCACTGCCAGCGTGGACGCCGACAATGAGAGCTACATCCAGGAGGCTATCACCCAACTGTGCCGGGGCAAGACCCTGCTGGTCATTGCCCACCGGCTCAATACCATTCGCCACGCCGATGAGATCCTGGTTATCGACCAGGGGCACATCGTTCAGGCCGGCGACCACGACAAACTTATGGCGGAGGAGGGCATTTACCGCCGCTTCATCACCGCCCGCTCCAATCCCACCGGTTGGTGCCGGTAAACACAGTGAGCCGAACGAAACGGAAAGAATGGCCGGGAGATGTATCCCGGTCATTCTTCGTTCTCGCTTCTTCCCTTGATTTATCCCAGAGAACATGCAAAACCAATATGGCGGCATCTTGCAATTTCGTGCGACAAAGAGTATGATGTAGTTAGCAATCGCTAACCATCATTGAGGTGACCATATTGTTATGAAAAAGATATTAGGAACAATATTAGCAATAATATTTTTATTTGCGACTATTTTGATGGGGTTAATATTCAGTGGAAAGATTGAATTAAATGAAAATTGGACATTTGTACTATCTGTTGTACAAATTATTAGTTGGTTGGGATATACCAACCTATCAGAATTAGAAAAGCGTTATAAGATAGTAATAAGTGCTTTTACTATAGTTGCCGTGTGCATTATAGGATTATTTTATTTCTTAAAATAAAGAAATTTTGTTGAAGTATTAAAAAGAAGACCGGATTTCAGTAAGCTATCTGGTCTTCTTTTTTGATTTTTAATATCATATCAAGGCTCATTCAATTGTGGTAATTTCGTGGTAAAATGAGTGTTTTTCTATAGTTCAAAATGCTGGAAAGCATAGTGTTTATGCGGATAATCGAAAATTAAATATAAAATTTCAGCAAAATTCCATAACAGAACCTCCTTTTTTATCTTGCCAGCATTAAGATGGTTCTTCAAAGAGGGACTCTAATTCATGGTAGAACGACTCATCGATCTGGCGGAAAGTACGGCCATTGTCTGGGCGGTCGTCAATGAGGTAGTAACTGCCGTTCTGCTCAAATGCCAGGCAGGTGATCATGTCCGCATGGCTGAGCAGCTCGTCGTGTGTCTGGTACTCAATCCGGATCTCAAAGCCATCCTTGAAATCATAGCCGCCGGTCCCATCCGGTTTCCCGTAGATGTCATGCTCCAGGTCGAGATAGGGGGCGCTGTCAATGCCCACCAGGATGTCAAAGGCCACATCATCCTCCTGAATCTCCGCAACGCCCACATTGGAATTGCCGACGATTTGGACGACCGAAATCCGTTCCGGCATGAAGAAGTCTGCAGCATCGGGGTCCAGTTCGTCATACTGCGGCACAATATAATAGACGGTGGGGTTGAAGTCCACGGTATCTACATAGCAGGGAATCCGCTCTCCGCCCAAGGTGATCTTCAGATTCGGCGCATTTTCCGCAGTGGACAGGATGCTGAACAGTGTCCCGTCGTTTCCGGTCTCCTCCAGCTCCAACTTCACCGTTGTTCCAAAGATGCTGGTGGATTGGCCCAGGCCGGAGTGAGAGGAATCTCCACCGCCGGGAACATAGACGAGGAAGTAATACGCCGTGTTGCTGCCATTAAAATAGTCATAACGCAGGGCATGGGCGCGGGTTCCCTCCTGATTCAAGCCAGCCAGCCATTCTTGCACCTTTTCTACAGCTTCCTCTTGCGACAGGCCTTCCATCTCTGCGAAGTACTCATCCCGGCTCAATTCCTGCATACTGACGGAGCCGCTGCCTCTCAGTCCCATAAACCCGAAGGCAGCAAGCAGAATCAGCAGCAGCGGAACCAAGAGGATCACCAGAAGGATCTTCCAGCCGGTCCGGTCCTTGGGGCGCACCGGCGTCTGGATGTCATCCTGGAACTCCGGGAGGGGCGTGGTGCATCTGGGACAGACCTTCCAATCCGGCTCCACCGGGGCCTTACAGTTTGGGCAGAAGGGGCGTAGTTTGGCGCCGCACTTGGGACACACCACATAGGTTTCCATGACCGGGGTGCTGCACTGTGGGCATCTGAGGTTCATGTAGTTTCCACGAACCAGGAGATACACGATGAGGCCGATGAAAGCAGGGGCCAGGGCTGCGACAAGGGCCCAGAGGATGGCATTCATATTCCGCTGTCTGGCGTCACGATAGACGAAAAAGCCGACGATAAACGGCAGAAGAATGATGAGGACCAGCACAATCATGACAGGGACAGTCGCAACGGTACTCATGCTGTTTTCCCTCCTTTACGAGAATAGACGATGGCGATGACACCACCGCCGGTTGCCGCAATCATGATATATCCAAAGCATAGCAGAGAGAGTACAGGGTACCAGTCGATTGCTGAGTACCCCAGCAGGACAGCGGCTATCATCAAGAGAAAGCCTGCCAGAACTGCGACGGCGGTCTGAATCCGCAGTTTGCGCCGCTCCAGCTCCGCCCGGAGCATTTGCTCGTAGAGGACCGGAGGCGTGCGCTGTTCAAAATCATAAATCTGTTTCATTTCCAAGCGCCTCCTTCAGGAGCTTTCTGGCTTTGTCCAGCCGCGATTTGACGGTTCCGCTGGGAATTCCTAAGATCTGCGCGGTTGCTGCAATATCCCTATCGTCAAAGTAATAGAGGATCACAGCCAGACGGTATTTTTCAGGGAGATGGTCGATTGCCTCATAGAGCGGCCTGTAATCCACCTTTTCGGGAGCAGGTATGGAGCAGAGCAGGAACTTCTTTTCCTCATTGCTGCGGAAATGAAGAAAGGGACTTTTTGAGAAGCGCCGCAGGGCGTTCCGGTACAGGTTGGCGCTGTTGACAAAGTCTCGCTCCGCTCCGCCCTACCAACAAAAAAAGACGCCCTCTGGCGTCATCCGGCGTGTTTTATCATCCGTTTCAGGTTCAATGCGGTCGCCGACAAGAGGCAGTGGTCCTCCGCTGCCTCTAAGCCTCGTCGCAAAACGCGCGCTAAGTTGTGCTCGCGCTTCTGCGCGGAAAACGAGCCCTCGCACCAGACCTGCCGCAGCTTCAGTGCCTCTCGATAAGCAGGCTCGTGGCTGCGCTTCAAATTGCGCTGCCGGTCCGCCGCAAAGTAGCTGACAGACACCTTTCGTGCGCCGCGCTTGTCGCTTTCTTGCAGACATTTGTCCCGCAGCGGACAGAGCGCGCAGTCCCGCTTATCCGCCTGATACTCCCAAAACAGGCCGCTGGCGCTGCGGGCCAGCCGCCTTAAACGCAGCTCTTTTCCGCCGGGACAGAGGTACACATCACGGTTCTCGTCGCGGTAAAAATCGTCCCGCGTGAACTGTGTGTTTGCCCGCGCGGCGGTCTTTTGCGGCCGCACGAAAAAGTC
>OHPK01000255.1_pt1 | contig 31775 bp, 24 predicted proteins | sample 1577661 | NCBI WGS metagenome assembly OHPK01 (sample SAMEA3879556, study PRJEB24766) | human gut metagenome | biome: human-associated habitat; feature: feces | place: USA | collected 1985/1987
CCCCGGAGTCCTGCGACGTCTACCGCCTGCTGCGGCAGATGGCTGATGCCGGATGCCGCTATGGGGTGATGGAGGTGTCCTCCCATGCACTGGCGCTGGAGCGGGTACGGGGCATCACCTTCCGGGTGGGGGCCTTTACCAACCTCACACGGGACCATCTGGACTTTCACCGCACCATGGAGGACTACTGTGACGCCAAGGCGCAGCTGTTCCGCCAGTGCGAGGCCGCCGTCTGCAACGGCGACGACCCGTGGACGCCCCGGCTGCTGCGAGAATGCGCCTGCCCCGTGCTGCGCTACGGCACCGGGGATAACAGCCGCCTGCGGGGGGAGAACCTCCGCCTGACGGCCCGGAGCGTGGCCTTTGACGCCCTTCTGGATGGGCGGCGCATCCCAGTGACCGTCCCCATTCCCGGCCGCTTCACCGTGTATAACGCACTGGCGGCGCTGGGCATCTGCCATATGCTGGGCGTTCCGCCGGAGCAGGGGGCAGCAGCGCTGCAAACGGCCTCCGGCATCAAGGGACGCATGGAGGTGGTCCCCACGCCGGACCTGCCGTGTACCGTCCTCATCGACTACGCCCATACGCCGGATGCACTGGAAAACGTGCTGACGGCGGTGCGAGGCTTTGCCGAGGGCCGGGTGGTGGCGGTGTTCGGCTGCGGCGGCGACCGGGACCGGGAGAAGCGTCCGCAGATGGGCCGCATCGTCTCCCGGTTGGCGGATGTGGCGGTGGTCACCTCCGACAACCCCCGCTGGGAGCAGCCGGAGAAGATCATCGAGGAATGCCGCGGCCTCATCGCCGAGGGCTATAAGGAAATTACGCTGCTCGGCCAGAACGTGAACAGCTACGGCAAGGACTTGGGCACCGATTACGACTTTGCCGATCTTCTCGCCGCCATCAACGCCATTCCCGGCGACTACTGGCTCCGCTTTATGTCGAGCCAGCCGAAGGACGCGACCAACAAACTTTTCGACACGATGGCACGCTGCGAGCACGTTGCAAAGCAGCTCCACCTCCCCGTCCAGTCCGGGTGCGACCGCGTTCTGAAAGCGATGAACCGCCCCTACACGCGCGCAAAGTACAAGGAAATGATCGCCTACGCGCGAAGCGTCATGCCAGGCATGGTGCTCACGAGCGACGTCATCATCGGCTTCCCGGGAGAGACCGAGGACGAAGCGATGCAGACTGTCGATCTTGTAGAAAAGACGCAGTTCGACGCGCTCTTCACCTTTATTTTCTCCCCGCGTCCCGGCACGCCGGCGGCGAAGATGGACGACCCCGTCTCGCGCGAGGAAAAGCAGGTCTGGTTTGAAAAGCTCGTCGACGCGCAGAACGCCATCAGCGCGAAAAAGCACGCGGCCTACATCGGCAGGACGGTGAAAGTCCTTGTCGACGGCGAGAGCGACGACGAGGCATTCCCCCTCGCTGCGCGCACGGAGGGCAATCGCCTCGTGCGCATGAAGGGCGACAAGGCCCTGATCGGCACCTTTGCCAATGCGAAGATCACCGACAGCAACACCTGGGCACTCTACGGCGAAGCGGTAGAGGAATAAAGAAAAGGGGGCTTTTTGATGAAAGTCGTCATTTTGATGGAAAACAGCACGTGCAGAGACACCGTCGCCTGCGCGCACGGCCTGTCGATGTATATTGAGACCGACAAGCACAAAATTCTTTTCGACATGGGCCCCGACGCGCAGTTTATCGACAATGCCAAGGCGCTCGGCGTCGATTTGACGCAGGTCGACATCGCCTTTTTGTCCCACGCGCACAACGACCACTGCGGCGGCCTCGAAGCGTTCTTGAAGCTGAACGACCGCGCCAAGGTCTATATGCAGAAGGCCGTCTGGGGCCAGTACTACGTCGTCACGCCCAGCAAGTGCGCCTACATCGGCATGGACGCGGTGCTCAAAGCTTACGAAGAGAGATTCGTCCTCTGCAAGGGCGTGCAGAAGCTCGACGATGAGCTGACGGTCTTTTCCGCCGTTCCGGGCCGCGAGCTGTGGAGCGGCGCGAACGACACGCTGCGCGAGAAGATCGGTGAGGACTATCCGCGCGACACGTTCCGCCACGAGCAGGACTTACTCATCACGGAAAACGGCAGGACCGCCCTCTTCGCGGGCTGCGCGCACTGCGGCATCGTGAATATCCTGAAAAGCGCCGAGGACGTGCTCGGCAGAGCGCCCGACGCGGTGTTTGCGGGCTTCCACCTCTATAACCCCTCGCTCGGCAAGAGCGAGCCGGACGAGCTGGTCGACGCCGTGGGCGAAAAGCTGCGCGGCGACAAGGTCGCGCACTACTTCACGGGCCACTGCACGGGCAAGGAAGCCTATGAAAGATTGAAACGTAAGCTCGGCGACCGCCTCGGCGAAATGCCCGCGGGCTCCGACTTTACCGTGTAAATTTTAGATTTTAGAGAGAAAGAAAGCGAGGACGAATCATGGCCGAGATCACGCCGATGATGAAGCAGTATTTGGAGATCAAGGAACAGAATAGGGATTCGATCCTCTTTTTCCGCTTGGGCGATTTCTACGAGATGTTCAACGAGGATGCTCAGCTCGCCTCGCGCGAGCTCGATTTGACGCTGACGACCCGCGACCGCGGCAAGGCGGCGGAGGATCAGACGCCGATGTGCGGCATTCCCTATCATTCGAGCGACGCCTACATCGCGCGCCTGATCGCCAAGGGCTACAAGGTCGCCATCTGCGAGCAGACCGAGGACCCTGCGCTCGCCAAGGGCCTTGTCAAGCGCGATATCATCCGCGTCATCACGCCCGGCACGGTCATCGACAGCGCATGCCTCGACGACCGGCGCGGCAACTTCCTCTGTGGCATCTTTTTGGACGGGCAGAACGCCGGCGCGGCCTTCTGCGACATGACGACCGGCCACACGCACGTGACCGCCTTTTCGGGCGACGACCGCGCAGAACACCTGTATAACGAGTTATCCCGTTTCTCCCCCGCCGAGGCGGTGCTGAGCGCGGGTGCTTACGACAACGGTGAGCTGGTCGAATACCTTCGCGATAAGCTGTCCTGCGCGGTCGAGCGCGGCGAGAACCGCTTTGAGCTCAAAGCGTGCGAAAAAGCCATCCGCGCGCAGTTTGGCGAGGAGCGCTTTGCAAGCCTTCCGCGCAACAACCCCGCGGCGGCGCTGGCGCTGGGCGCACTGCTCTCGTACCTGCACGAGACGCAGAAGACCGATCTTTCCTACATCAAGGATTTAGAATACTACGAGCAGGGCCGCTTCATGGAGCTTGACCTCTCCGCGCGGCGCAATCTGGAGCTGACCGAGACCATCCGCGCCAAGGAAAAGCGCGGCAGCCTCCTCTGGGTGCTCGACAAGACGAAGACCGCCATGGGCGCGCGCAATCTGCGCGCGTGGCTGACGCGCCCGCTGCGCGATGTTGCGGCCATCGAGCGCCGCCTCGGCGCGGTCGAGGCGCTGACGAAGAACACCGTCGCGCGCGAAGAGCTGATTCTATCGCTCTCCGGCATCAGCGACATGGAGCGTCTCATCGGCCGCATCGCCTACGGCACGGCGGGCGGACGCGACTTTGCGTCGCTGCGCAACTCCATCGAGCGCATCACGGAGGTCAAAGCCCAGCTCGCGGCGTTCACGACGGGCAGGCTGCACGAGCTTGACAACGAGCTCGACACGCTCACCGACGTGGCGCAGAGCATCCGCGACACGCTCGTCGATGAGCCGCCGTTTTCCGTGCGTGAGGGCGGCTTCATCCGCAAGGGCTTCAATGCCGAGGTCGACCGCCTGCACGAGATTTTGTCGGGCGGCAAGGGGCTTCTCGCCGACATCGAGACGCGCGAGAAGGAAAAGACCGGCATCCGCACGCTGAAGATCGGCTACAACAAGGTCTTCGGCTACTATATCGAGGTCTCGAATTCGTTCAAGGACCTCGTCCCCGACACGTACATCCGCAAGCAGACGCTCGTGAACGGCGAGCGCTACATCACCGAGGAACTTAAAAACCTTGAGCAGGAGATTTTGACCGCGGGAGATCGCGACAAGGCGCTCGAATTTGAAATTTTCACCGCCCTGCGCGAATCCGTCACCGCCGAGAGCGTGCGCATCCAGCGCGCGGCGGGGCTCATCGCCGAGCTCGACACGCTCTGCTCGCTCGCGTCCGTCGCGGTGAACAACAACTATTGCCGTCCGAGCGTGGACGACAGCGGCGTCATCGAAATTCACGACGGCCGCCACCCCGTCGTCGAGCGCGTGCTCAAGGACGCGCTCTTCGTCCCGAACGACACCTACATGGGCGAGCGCGAGGACCGCGCCGCCATCATCACCGGCCCCAACATGGCCGGTAAATCGACCTACATGCGTCAGGTCGCGCTCATCACGCTCATGGCGCAGATCGGCTCGTTCGTACCCGCGAAAAGCGCGCGCATCGGCGTGGTCGACCGCATCTTCACGCGTATCGGCGCGAGCGACGACCTCGCCGGCGGCCAGTCGACCTTCATGGTCGAGATGACCGAGGTGAGCGAGATTTTGCATCAGGCGACGCCACGCTCGCTGCTCATTCTCGACGAGATCGGCCGCGGCACGTCGACGTTCGACGGCATGAGCATCGCCCGCGCGGTGCTCGAATTCTGCGCCGACCCGAAAAAGCTCGGTGCCAAGACGCTGTTCGCCACGCACTATCACGAGCTCACGGAGCTTGAGGGCATTCTTCCCGGCGTGAAGAATTACAGCATTTCCATCAAAAAGCGCGGCGACGAGCTCATCTTCCTGCGCAAGATCGTCCCCGGCGGCGCCGACCGCAGCTACGGCATCGAGGTCGCAAAGTTGGCGGGCCTTCCGAACGAGGTCGTCAAGCGCGCGAACGTCATCTTAAAAGAGCTTGAGCAGGGCGGCGCGTATCAGGCAAAGCCCCGCGAGGAGACCGAGCAGGTCAGCCTTGACTCGATCGGCGAGGCTGAGGTGCTCGCGGCCATCCGCCGCGCCCAGCCGGACACGATGTCCCCCATCGAGGCGATGCAGCTCCTCTACGAGCTCAAGCAGAAGCTCTCGTAATTTCCCCGGAAAAGAGGTTTCCCCATGGCAAAAAAGAAAACCGCCTCCGGCGGCATGAACCGCACCGAGCGCGTCGCCGGAACGATCTTCTTCCTCGTCTATCTTCTGGTGATGCCGCTTTTGGCAACAAGAATATTCGACCTTCTGGAGGTCGTGCTCGACACCACCATCAACGATTCCCTGCGCAATGTGCTCTATTACTACACGCTCTTCGCCGTCACGGTGCTGCTGTTCCACTCCTACCTTGCGCACACGTCCTCGCGCTTTCTCGACAACTTGAACCGCGCGCTTTCAACGATGCTTTTAGGTCTTCTCGTCTTCTACGGCGCGAACGAGCTCATATTCCGCGTGTGCAATGTGCTTTTTAACAGCCGCACGAACTTAAACGACATGACCATCGCCGCGCAGGTGGCCTCCGCCCCGCGCATGACGGCGCTGATCGTCGTGCTGCTCGCGCCGTTTGTGGAGGAGGTGCTCTTCCGCGGCCTCGTGTTCGGGTGCCTCAAAGAAAAGAGCAGAATATTCGCCTATATCCTCTCCTGCGCGCTGTTCGCGTTTTTACACGTGTGGACGGCGGCGGTATCCAACTGGGACTTAGGCTATCTCATTTTGATGCTGCAATACCTTGTGCCCGGCCTTGTGTTTGCCTGGGCGTATGAGCATTCGGGCACGCTGTGGACGTCGATCCTGCTCCACATGCTTGTCAATGCCCTTTCCCTTTTCACCATCGCTTCCTAAAAGGAGGAAATCAATGCCCCATATTCAGCAATTATCGCCGCATGTTGCCGACCTCATCGCCGCGGGCGAGGTGGTCGAGCGCCCTGCGAGCGTTGTCAAGGAGCTGCTGGAAAACGCCATCGACGCCGGCGCGCAGAGCGTGACGGTGGAGATGAAAAACGGCGGCATGACCTATCTTCGCGTCAGCGACGACGGCTGCGGCATCGCGCCGAGCGAGCTGCCGACGGCCTTCCTGCGCCACGCGACGAGCAAGCTGCGCACGGCGGAGGATTTGGCCGCCATCGGCACGCTGGGCTTTCGCGGCGAGGCGCTCGCGGCGATCTCAAGTGTGTCGCGGCTCGACATTTTCTCGCGCGAGCGCGGCGCGCTCAGCGGAGCAAAGCTCCACCTGGAGGGCGGCGTCCCCGGCGCGGTCGAGGATGCGGGCTGTCCCGAGGGGACGAGCATCATCGTGCGCGACCTCTTCTACAACACGCCTGCGCGCTTAAAGTTTATGAAGCGCGACAGCGCGGAAGCCACGGCCATCGCGGGCCTTGTCGGCCATCTTGCGCTCTCGCATCCCGAGGTGTCGTTCAAGCTCATCAAGGACGGCACGCAGACGCTTTTGACCCCCGGCGACGGCGCGCTGCGCTCCGCCATTTACGCCTCTCTCGGGCGTGAGTTCACGCTCTCGCTTCTTGAGGTCAAGGGTACGGACGGCGACATGGGCGTCACGGGCTTTGTGACCTCGCCCATCGCCTCGCGCGGCACGCGCGGCATGCAGACATTTTTTGTCAACGGGCGTCTCGTCAAATCCCAGCTTCTTACCGCTGCGCTCGAAGAAGCCTACTCCAACCGCATGATGAAGGGCAAGTTCCCCGGCTGCGTGCTGCTCGTCGAGCTGCCGCGCGACATGGTGGATGTGAACGTCCACCCTGCCAAGACCATCGTGAAGTTCGTGGGCGAAAAGCGTGTGTTTGATCTCGTTTACCACGCGGTCATGGCCGCGCTCGACAAGCGCGAAGAGGCCGAGCGCCCCCAGCCGAAGCCCGCGTCTCAAGTGCAGAATCCGCGCGGCGATTTCTTCGCCAACATGACCTCGCAGCAGTACCGCGAGAGCCAGAGGGCGGCGGAAAAGCCTGCTTATACGCCTGCCGGTGCGCGTCCCGTGTCCGCGCCGCAAAGCGCGCCGGTGAAGCCCGCGCCCGCCCCGCAGTGGCAGACGAGAGTGCCCGCCATCGACACGCAGAGCGGCGGCAAAGCGGCGCTTTCCGACTATGTGCGCCGCGAAACGCCGGTTTCCGCGCCGGTACTGTCAGCACAGCAGGCACAGCCTGTGGAAAAGTCTGTCCATTCTGTGGAAAACCATGACGACGAGGTCGTCACGCTGCCGATGCCGGAGGAAGACGCCCGCCCCGTCGTGACCGGCCCAATCATCGGACCGGCGGCGGAGACTGCGGCAGAGCCCGAGCCGGAAGCGCCCGCCGTCCCCGTGTTTGCCCCTGCGAAGCAGGAAGAGCCCGAGATCGAGCAGACGACATTCGTTCCCCCGTCCGCCGCGCCGTGGCGCATCGCGGGTGAGGTGCTCGACACCTACATCGTCTGCGAGGACGAGGATAAAAACATCTGGCTCATCGACAAGCACGCCGCGCACGAGCGCGTGAATTTCGACCGCATGAAGGCCAACCAGGAGCCACTGATGTGTCAGGCCTTGCTCGCTCCCCTCGTGGCGGAGTTCGCCGCCGAGGAGTACAGCGCGCTCACGGCGAATTTGGACCTTCTGCGCGAATTCGGCTTTGAGTGCGAGGAGTTCGGCGGCGGGAGCCTGATCCTGCGCGCCATCCCCGCCGATATCGACAGCGGCGACGCCATCCCCGCGCTCGAAGAGCTTGCCGACAAGCTCGTCACCGCCCACACCGCCGACCCCGCCGCCGCGCGCGACGCGCTGCTGCACACGATGGCCTGCAAGGCGGCCATCAAGGGCGGATGGAAGAGCGATTTAAGCGAGCTGCGCGTGCTCGTCGACAAGGTGCAGAGCGGCGAGGTGCAGTTCTGCCCGCACGGACGGCCCGTGAAAGCCAAGCTCACGAAGTACGAGCTCGAAAAAATGTTCAAGCGCGCGTGAGCACAGGAGGGAGAAAATGAAACTCGTATGCGTCGTCGGCCCGACGGGCTGCGGCAAAACGTGGCTCGGCGTCGAGCTTGCGAAAATGCTCGGCGGCGAGGTCGTCTCCTGCGACTCGATGCAGATCTACCGCGGCATGGTCATCGGCACCGCCGCGCCGACGGCGGAGGAGATGCAGGGCATTCCGCATCACATGGTCGGCGTCGCCGACCCGCGGGAAAACTACTCCGTCGCCCGCTACGCGGACGACGCGGCGAAGTGCGTCGACGATATTCTCTCGCGCGGGAAGCAGCCCGTCATCGTCGGCGGCACGGGACTGTACCTCAATGCCCTGCTCGCCGGTCACGGCTTCGCCGGCGGCGACAAGGACGGCAGATACCGCGCGGAGTTGGAATCCCGCTGGGACAAGGAGGGCGGCGAGGCGATGTTCGCCGAGCTCCGACGCATCGACCCCGAGACCGCCGGAAATCTCCATTTGAACGACAAAAAGCGCATCCTCCGCGCGCTCGAGGTCTACTACGAGACCGGCAAGACCATGACACAGCACAACGCGGAGACGAAACTCATCCCCCCGCGCTACGATTCCGTGCGCATCGGCCTTGCCTACGAGGATCGGGACGACATGAAGCACGCCATCGACCTGCGCGTCGACAAAATGGTCGAGGCGGGGCTTTTCGACGAGGTCAGAGCGCTGCTCGATTCCGGACTTCCCCGCGACGTGACGGCCATGCAGGCCATCGGGTATAAGGAGGCGCTTGCCTACTTGGACGGCGAGGCCGCGCGCGAGGAGGCCATCGACGAGATCAAGCTCCGCTCCCGCCAGTATGCCAAGCGCCAGCTCACGTGGCTGCGGCGCGACCCCAGCATCCACTGGTTTTATTGGAAAAAAACGAGGATTCTCCCCGATTGCCTCGCTTTTTCGACAGAAATTCTCCATACCTATGGCGTATCCTGACTTTAACGCGGACAAGCCGTCCGCAAAAAAGAAAGGAAAGAAAAGCCATGAAAAAAATCGCAAACCTTCAGGACCTATTTCTCCTCTCTGCGCGCCGCAATCGCACGAGCGTGACGGTATTTCTCGTCAACGGCTTCCAGATGCGCGGCGTCATCACGGGCTTTGACAGCTTTGTCGTCATCTTGGAGAGCGACGGCAAGCAGCAGATGCTCTACAAGCACGCGATCTCGACGATCGTGCCCATCGCGGTCATCGACCTCAAAGGCGCGGAGGAAAGCGAGGAGTAAGCACGCCTGATGGCAGGAGTGTGCCATGAAATCTACATCCGTTTCCACAAAGATCATCACGATCCTGCTCCTTTTGGCGGTCATCGGGTATTTCGCTGTGCAGGGCTACAACTACTTTGTCAGCCCCGAGACGACGACGCTCGTCTACCGCTATCACAGCGAGCGGTCCATTGCCCTGCGGGGCTACGTGGTGCGCGACGAGCAGGTCGTGGACTGCAATGAAACGCTCATCGAGCTCAAGCACGCCGAGGGCGAGCGCGTGGGCCAGGGCGACACCATCGCCTCCGTCTACCGCTCGGCCGAAGCGCTGGGCGCCACACAGCAGCTCGAAACGCTGCGCGCGCAGAAAGAGCAGCTTGAGTACGCCAAGAGCGCCTCGAGCGACGCGGCCACCGCGCTGCGTCTGGATACCGACATCCGCGAGCAGATCATCTCCGTGCGCGCGGCCTACGAGTCGGGCGCGTACAGCTCGCTCGACACGCTGATCCCCCAGCTCAAAACGACGGTCTTGAAGCGCGAATACGCCTACAACGGCAGCGATGACTTAACGGCGAAGCTCGACGAGCTGAACGCGCAGATCACCGCGCTCTCGGGCGCGGCGAGCGGCGGCACGACGCGCATCACAGCGCCCGTGTCGGGGACTTACAGCGCCGTGGCCGACGGGTATGAAAGCGTGCTGACGCCGGAGGTGCTCGAGACGATGACGCCCTCGCAGCTTTCGTCCGCCGCGCCGCAGAGCGTTTCGACCACGGTGGGCAAGCTCATTCAGGGCAGCGCGTGGTACTTCGCCGCGAACGTGAACGAGGAGGACGCCGCGTCCCTGAAGGAGAACAGCAGGCTGACGCTCCGCATGGTGTCGGGCGTCGGCTTTGACCTGCCCGTCACGCTCACGCGCATCAGCGCCGCGGAGAACGGCAAATGCCTGATCGTGCTCAAGAGCACGCGGTACTTATCCTACATGACGCTGCTGCGCGAGCAGAATGCCGAGCTCATCATCAGCGCGTACGACGGCCTGCGCGTGCCGAAAAACGCGCTGCGCGTGGATGAAAACGGCGTGTCGGGCGTTTACTGCCTCGTCGGGCGCGTGGCGTACTTCAAGCCCGTGAGCATCGTCTATCAGGGCAGCGACTACTGTCTGGTGGAGCCCGGCACGATCGAAGCCGCCACGGAGAGCCAAAAGTCCCTTTACACCCTGCGCCCGAACGATGAGGTCATCGTTTCGGCAGGGGAGCTATATAACGGAAAGGTCGTAGATTAGAAATGAGCATTGCTGAAAACATCGCGCGCGTGCGCGCAAACATTGCCGCGGCCGCCAAAGAGGCGGGCCGCGACGTAAGCGAAATTACCCTCGTCGGCGCGAGCAAGATGAACGACGCGGACGCCTGCCGTCAGGCCATCGCCGCGGGCATCGACGTGCTGGGCGAGAACCGCGAGCAGGAGATGACGAAAAAGCTCGCCGAGCACGCCTATGACGGCGCGCCCCTGCACTTTATCGGCCACCTCCAGCGCAACAAGGTGAAAAATGTCGTTGGCAAGGTCGCGATGATCGAATCGGTCGGCTCGCTCGAGCTGCTCGCTGCCATCGACAAGCAGGCCGAGAAGCTGGGCATCGTGCAGGATATCCTGCTTGAGGTGAATATCGGCGGCGAGGAGGCCAAGAGCGGCTTTGCGCCCGAGAGCCTGGAGCAGGCGGCGGAAGAGGCCAAAAAGTGCGCAAATGTCCGCGTGCGCGGCCTCATGTGTATCCCGCCGGTCGCTGAGGGCGAGCACGGCAGCCTGCCCTACTTTGAAAAAGTTCATGCACTTTTTGTTGACATCAATGCCAAGTTGTATGATAATACACTTGATATACTGTCAATGGGCATGAGCGGCGACTATGAAGACGCGGTGCGCGCAGGCGCGACGATGGTGCGCGTCGGCACGGCGATCTTCGGCGCCCGCAATTACACGATTTGATCGAGGAGGTCTTGATACCATGGGAATTTTGGATGATCTGAAAAAGTGGGCTCACCCCTACGAGGATGAGGACGAGGAATATGAAGACGATTTCCCCGATCTGAGAGACCGCGGCGACACGGGCGCCTTTGCCGACCGCCGCAGCGCCGAGCGCAAGGCGGAGGACCGCCGCAACAAGGTCGTGAACATCAACGCGACCACGCAGCTCAAGGTCGTGCTCGTCAAGCCCGAGCGCTTTGAAAACGCGAGCGAGATCGCCGACCATCTGAAGGAAAAGCGCACGGTGGTCATCAACCTTGAGTCCACGAACAAGGACATTGCAAGAAGACTGATCGACTTCCTCTCCGGCGTGGCCTACGCGGGCGAGGGCAAGATCAAAAAGGTCGCGGCCAACACGTACATCATCACGCCCTATCATGTGGATATCATGGGCGATCTGATCGACGAGCTGGAAAATAACGGCCTCTACCTGTAAAGAAACGGAGAGTGGGATAGCATGCTGACACCGCAGGAAGTTTCCGGCCGCGCTTTCAGCAAAGCGGCCTTCGGCGGATATAATATGGCGATGGTCGACGAGTTTCTCGACGAGCTGACCGACGATTATACCTCGCTCTATAAAGAAAACGCCGCCCTCAAGGCCAAGCTCAAGGTGCTGGTCGACAAGGTGGAGGAGTACCGCGCGACGGAGGATTCCATGCGCGCCGCCCTCCTGACCGCCCAGCGCATGGCCAACACCATGGTCGAAGAGGCCGAGGAGAAGAAAAAGACCATGCTCGCCGGCGCGGAGGACGAAGCCCGCGCCAAGATCGGCGCGCTGCAGAGCGATGTCGAGCTTGAGCAGCGCCGATTGAACGCGGCCAAGGCCGCGACGGCGGAATTTTTGCAGAAGACGCGCGAGCTTGCGCAGGCGCAGCTTGCGCTCATCGAGCGCGCGCCTGACTTGACGCCCGAGGAGATCGCGGGCGGCGAAAAGACCGAGCAGAAGGCCGAGGCCGATGTGAACGCCATCGAGGAAAAGATCCTCGCATCCTTCAGCCCCGCGGCGGAGGAGGCCGCGCCCGAAAAGGCGCAGGAGACCGCTCCGGCGGAAGAGCAGAGCGCGCCGAAGGCCGAGGAGCCCAAGGCAGAGCCGCTCGAGCCGGACGACAGCCCGTTTGTGGAAACGGCCAGCCATGCCATCCGTCTGGATGACCTCAAGTTCGGCCGCAACTATCACGGAGAAGAGTAACAGCAAAAGGGCGGTTTTGGCCGGCTCCACAGAGGAGCCGGTTTCAGACCGCCCTTTTATTTTTTCTTTGGCCGCAGCGCGGCGAAAAGGAGACGACATGAACAAAAAGCCCATCATCGCCTTTCTCTACGACTTTGACAAGACCCTCTGCACGACCGACATGCAGGACTATACGTTCATCCCATCGCTCGGCTACACGCCCGGTGAGTTCTGGAGCATCGCGAATTCCTTCGGCTTTGAGAACCGCATGGACGGCCTGCTCGCCTACATGTACACGATGATCGAGGAGTGCCGCAAAAAGGGCATCCGCCTGGACCGCGACTACCTCGTCTCCTGCGGGCATGCGATCGAGCTGTTCCCCGGCGTGCAGGACTGGTTCTCGCGCATCAACGCCTTCGGCGAAACGCTGGGCGTGGAGATCGAGCACTACGTGCTCTCCTCCGGCCTGCGCGAGATCATCGAGGGCAGCGGCGTGAGCCACGAATTTAAGGAGATCTACGCCTGCGAATTCTTCTACAACGAAGAGGGCCTCGCCTCGTGGCCGAAGCTCGACGTCAACTTCACAAACAAGACCCAGTTCGTCTACCGCATCAACAAGGGTATTCTCGACGTTGCGAAGGATAAGGAGCTCAACGCTTCGATGCCCGACGACTCCAAGCGCATTCCGTTCACGAACATGATTTACATCGGCGACGGCCTTTCCGACGTGCCGTGCATGAAGATGATGCGCGCCTACGGCGGGCAGGCGGTGGCCGTGTATCAGGACAGCAACCGCGCAGGCGTGGAGGACCTGCTCGCCAAGGGGCGCGTGGACTTCATCTTCCCCGCGGACTACCGCGACGGGACGCTCTTTGACGAGACGATGAAAAATATCGTCCGCAAGATCGCCATCGCCGACGCGCTGGCCGAGGAAAACCAGCAGCAGCTCCGCTCGCTCGGCCGGAGCGAGGTGCCGCAGCAGGTGGGGCTGTTCTGATGGTCAATTTGCGCTGCCCCGTCTGCGCTGGGGCGCTTGAAAAACGCGCGGGGGCCTATCTCTGCCCAAAAAACCACAGCTTTGACATCGCCAAGAGCGGATACGTCAACCTCCTGCTCAACTCCTCGCAGGGCCACCACGGGGATGACAAGCTCATGGTACGCGCCCGCCGCGACTTTTTGGACAAGGGCTATTACGACCGCTTCATCGCCGCCGTTGCGGACACCGCGGCGGAGTTCACGCCGCAGGAGGCGACGGTCCTCGACGCAGGCTGCGGCGAGGGGATTTATTCTCTTGCCGTTCTGCGCGCCATCGAAAAAGCGGGCAAGCACGGCGAGCTTTTAGGCGTCGACATCTCGAAGACCGCGCTCCAGTACGCATCGAAGCGCTCGCCGGACTTCACGCTCTGTGTCGCCTCGTGCGCGCACCTGCCGGTCGAAGACGGCAGCGTCGACGTGGTGCTCAATATCTTCTCCCCTTTCGTGCCGGAGGAATTTGCGCGCGTGCTGAAGCGCAGCGGCTATCTTCTGCGCGCCTATCCCCTGCGCGAGCATCTGTGGGAGCTCAAAGCGCTCATCTACGACACGCCGCGCGACAACCCGCCCACGCCGCTTACGACCGAGGGCTTCACGCTCGTCGAAACGCGCGAAGTGCGCGATATCATTCATTTATCTTGTAATGAGGATATTCTATCTTTGTTCCGCATGACACCATACTATTATAAAACTGGCGCTAAAGACCAGCAAAAGGCTGAGCGAGCTCAGGAGCTTAGTGTCCAACTGGCGTTTGGGCTGGCGATTTATCAAAGGGATTGATATTCTCCTGCACTATGCGGGAGGGGTAGCAGCGCCGCAGGCGCTGCACGGGATAAGGGGGATATTCTCTCACGTGAGAGAATATCCCCCTTAAACCCCCAAGAGAACGCAAGGGGCCTTGCCCCTTGACCCCGCATATTGGCAGTTTGCAGCCTGAAGAGCTGCACGCGCTGCGCAATGTAAGTGCGGTGTACATGGCTTCGCCATGAATCTTCTGCGAGTCGTTCCCGATTGCAACCGCGCCTTACTATCGTGAGGCGCGAGTGACGTTTGCTTGGCGGCGGACTGCGTGCGAAATAGCGGCATTGCTTCGCTCGCCGCATTGTGGAGACTGGCGGTAGACGGGAATTACTGCGCACTTCTACAAGATGGGCAGAGCGGCACCCGCAAGGGGTGTGCCGCATCCGTAAGGCAGCAGAGCCGCCAACGGCTGCGCAACAGCGGATAATAGGAGCAGAGGCAAATCGTATAGCAGCTTCAAACGCGGCAACGCCGCGCTATGGGCAGTGCAATCGGCAAGCATTGCAGCTCTTCGAGCTACCCGCTTGCAATGGAAATTTTCTCTGGGAGGGTGCGGGGAACAAAAGGCCCGCCTGCAAACGCAGGCGGGCCTTTCTTATCACCTTTTGGAAAAAGCGGCTATCTCTTAGTACATGCCGCTCCTCATGACCTGCTAAAACAGGGGGGCCACGCTGCTCTGCATAACTGCACATATCCCTGTATTTGCAAGCGGTTCGGGAGTTTCCTCGGAAATCCTGTATTTTCAAAATCCACCTAAATCCACGCAAGTCAGCATAGCTTTCGGCGCAAATGGTGTAGAAATTGGTGTATGCCCGCCAACTTGGCATATTCCGCATTTTCCAGACAAAGTCAAAGGTTTGCGGCTGCCTGGTCGAAGGCACGCTTTACGACATTGTAGTCCGTATGGGTGTAAACATCCAGCGTCACACTGGCGTTGGAATGCCCCATGAGATACTGAAGACTTTTGATGTCGATGCCGGCCTGCTGCATATTGGTGCAGAAGGTGTGGCGCAGCACATGAGGGGTCACCTTTGGAAAATCTCCGCCAAGCGCCCACGGATGCTTTCGCTGAAGGCCCCGCATGAAGTTCTCCAGATGCATCGCTACTTTGGGCTTCCCAGACTTATCGAGGAATATAAACCCTGTGCAGCCATCTACCAGCATTTCCACCTTGGGCGAAGCGCGATTCTTCAGGACGCGTTTCAGAGCCATATACACCGTGTCTGTCATGGGAATGATGCGAATACCGCTCTTGGTCTTGGGACTGCTGATAAAATAGGGCTGGTTTGCCGTTCTGGAGAGCTGCCGCCGCACATGAATGCAGCGACGGTCAAAGTCAAGATCGCTCTTGGTCAGCCCATACAGCTCGCTGACACGGAGGCCTGTCCCCAACAGGATCACCACATCGTCATAGTAGCTGCCGCCGCCGTATTCCATGAAGAACTGAAGGTACTGTTCCTGTTGTTCCCGGCTCAAAGCTGTCCGTACATAAGCGTCACGGGGAACCACATCGGACAGCTTGAACTTAAACGGGTTCTTTCGCAGAATATCATCATCAACAGCCATTTCGAAGGCCGGGCGGACAACGCACTGCATCACGCCAATGGTGTTTTGCTTATACCCGCGGTCATGCAGGGACACAAACCAGCTTTTTGCGTCAGACAGTTTCACATGGCGGATCTGCTTCTGCCCAAACGGGTTTTCCCGGATACGATTGATCACGGAATCATAGGCCCGGAAAGAATTCTCTTTCAGGCTCCGCTTCAGGTTCATATACCGGGTGACAAGTTCGATCACCGTCATCTCCCCGGCGGCATAGTCGATCCCGTCCACCGTATCACGCTGAATATCGGCTTCCTTTTGCCGCGATTCCTCAAGGGTCTTGGCATAGACATACCGCCGCTTCTTGTGAATATCGGTGTAACGGAACATATAATGGCCGTCATTCCGTTGGCTTTCGCCAGGCTTCAAAATACGGCCCCTCTGGTCTCGGCGCTTTTCAGACAAACCCAACGCTCCTTCCTTGAAAAGCGCTCAATAGGCTATGGCCCTATTGTACCATGCGGCACGAGAAAGTTCCACTTATATTGAGTAAGCGGAATCCAGATACCGTTCGAACGCTTTCCTTTTGATCAGCCGCTTGTTCCCATTCCAGAGTACAAACGGGCAATTCTCATCATTGGTCATATCCCGCAGTTTGTTGATGCCGATACCGAAGTAGGCTGCGGCTTCCTCCAAACTGAGGTTGGCTTTCTCCCACAAAGGAACTCGATCATTCGCCATCTGAATCACCACCTTCCAATGACGCAAATGACGGTAATGACAGTATTTCTCCCCTAGGGGCAGAACCGTCATTTGCGTCATCATCGTCATACTGCGGTATCCTCAAAAAGCGAAGTTCACGCCGCTCAGAACTGCGGACATTCCGAAATGAAATCCCAAATTCCCTTGATAGTTGCTCCGTCAGTGCGTTCAGTCTCCTCGTCAGAGTGTTAGGCATCAGTTCTGTATCCGGGGAAATTTGTTGGACACAACACAAGAGCTCCGTTGCAGTTCCGCGCCAGCCATCTTTTCCAGTAATCTGATCAATGACTGGCAGGAGAGGATCGGGAGGTTCCGGCAATGGCGTATGCTCCATTCTGATCAGATCCCAAACGCATCGACTCTTATCAAAACGCAGCACATATCGCTGGTTTGGCACATCCCTGCCTGTCTGCTCCAAAAGCACATCATTTTTGCCCTGATGCAGAAGAAAAGCGCCGTCCGCAGCGCCCAACAGGCCGTTGGTCCCGGAAATTTGATTGAACAGATTATCATCGTCCTCGTTTTTCCGCGTGTGGTGAACGACAATCAGAGCGACATCATATGCATCTGCAAATGTCTTCAACGGCATAATGGTTTCATAATCATGGCTGTAGCTGTATGACGATCCATCGCTCTCCCGTACCCGCTGAAGCGTGTCAATCATGATCAGCCTCGTGTCCGGGTGTTCAAGAATAAAATCCTGAAACCGCTGTATCAAGGCGTCTCCTTGCTGATTGATCTGAAACAGCAGATGGAATTCTGAGCCGGCCCAGTCTGTTCCGAACATCCTGGCCAAGCGGCTCTGCAGCCGCTCCTGGGTGTCTTCCAGGGCCAGATACAATACGGTGGATTTCCGCGTAGCCAACCCTAGGAAAGGTATTCCTTCTGCTACGCTCCAGCAGAGCTGGGTCATCAGAAATGATTTTCCTATTTTCGGCGTACCCGCCAGAATATAGGTCCCGGCAGGCAGCATTCCTTCAACAATCACAGGCTTGGGTAAAAACTGCTTGTCCATCAGTTCGCCTGCGGTAATCGGTTCTCGTTCAAACATCGTTGTGATCTCCATTCATCTCAAAATCTAAAAGCCAGCGGTCAGGTATGACGAGTAAACCCGAGCCGCTCTTGCAGAACTTTTTCAAGATGTCAATCTGACACGCAAAGAATGTCCCTCTGTCCAGGCAGCGCGCTTCCCGTTTCCCTTTGCCCGAGTCATAATGCTCAGACAGCGATTCCAAACTGGATAGATACCCCGGCAGCATGGACGGCTCACACACGCCGTTTTGCAGCAAATACTGTTGGAAAGCAACCAGGTATGTATCGTCCAAATAAAGTTTCAACAAACGCAGGCCCATATCGTCCATAGTAAAATAGCGGAAGCTGCTGTCCTTCGTGAAATGGATCAGACGGCTGCGGGGATTGACTGCGTGGGTGATTAGAGACTCCACCAAGTCCCAGCTCTCTCCCAACAGGAGGCTGCTGCCGGGAATTCGACTACGTCCCAGTGGAGAAGCGGCTATATGGTCTAGGAACATCCGCTCCGCCTCCTCGGACCAGCGCAGATTGTTGTCACCGAGATAATAGAGTGGGTAGTAGTAATACTTATCCACAATAACACCTGACAGACGCGCACCCTTGTTATCCCAGCTGTATTCCGTGGCAAGTTCATAGGCACTGTAATAGGCGAGCTGGTTGCCCAGCGCGGCATCCTTCTGCCGCCCGGGCTGCCAGACCGATTCCAACTTTATAGCCGCCAGCAGACAGGCCGCTCCCCGGTGGAGCCGCAGTGTTTTCTTCCAGTTCCCGTGCCCATTCTCCGGAGCCAGCAAATGGGCTTGGATACGCTGCGCCCGCCCCGGGCTTACCCTTTGAAGCTGACCCAAGCCAGACTCCGTCAGGCTCAGGGAACGGACGATCCTGCGCCGGTATCCCTTCATGCGTCGTTCCTTCATATACCCCTCCTGCACCAACCTTGTAACAAGGCGGCGATTATAGTCATAATACCCCGGCAGCTTCCGCACCAGCGACACAGGCACCTCTCCACACAGGCACACAAACTCCATCAGCTTCACTGCCATACATCCATTCTTCAACTGCATCTTTATATCCTCCTTACGAATTCTCGCAGCGACAGCACACCCAACAGGCTCACAGCCGCAAACACGAAACGATGTCTGCCAGGCTGCCCAGCCTTCACACCCGCAGTCCTCAACTGCCATGTGCCCTTCCATCAGGCTGCCTGACTGCGCTCATTGCCTATCATCAAAATTCTTACCAACTCAATCCTACCCCCGACCGTCTTTGTGCCAGGGAACCCTTGCGCCCCAAGGAGTTCACGGCTCCACACAACGCCGAAAATCTGCACGAGGTTTTCGACATAAATAGGTATGTATTTTTTGGCCTATTCCTGCATAGTTTCGGTGGTGCTGCTCCAGCATTCCGGATGATTTTTCAACCATTCCGGGAACTGTTCCGGCGGCAGGATCCAGATACGGGTTCCGTCCTGCTCTCCGCGGTGACTGCATTGGAACGCCGAGCAAAGGGCAGCCGTATCGTTTGTGAGGAAGGCTGCCTCCAGCACATCCTGACAGTGCTTCAGCTACAGATTATCGTGGTCGATAAAACGGCGGCTGCGGCTGATGTCATAGATGTGCTCGTATACCAACACGCAGGTATGGAACTTCGGCTGATTATGTTCCGGGAAGGTCCGGCGAATGGCATCCCGCAGCAGCCCGGCAAGAAACCGGGAGTGGTCAGCGTCATCCCGCTGGGGCATCATCCCCGGAAGAGAGGTTGCCAGCCAGTCCTCTGGGGTAATCTCTACAACTGCGGCTTGGCTGTTGTCAGAAAACGCATCTCCCGGAACGGTCTGTACAGTCTCCAGAACAGCGGCAGCATACTGCCGGAGCTGGATGGCTGCATCTTCTGCCGACCGGACAGCATCCAGTAGAAACTGCTCTCTATAGGTATCAGAATAGTTCATTGTCTATCTTCCTTTCAGATATCGGATAGAGCTTACGGGCATGTCCTACATATCCCTTCATAGTAAATGGAGAAATAGAGGGGTAAAATGAAACCCCTTTCAGCAAAAAATTTCACTTTGAGCGATAACCGGTAATCCTCTCGTGATAAATGTAGAAAACAGGCCCCTTTTGACCACCCATAGAAGCAGAAAAAATAAAAAATTCGTTCAACGTAGACTTTGCTAAACACAACAATTGCTGCAGTTACATTAGGTCTACGTTGAACGTATTTCTTTCAAAAGATGACGCATAAGGTGGAGTTATGCGCCATCTGATTGTCAGTTGATAAAAACGCAACAGAAAAAATGGAGTTGTGCGGCTATAATAATTCAGAAAAACGTGTAATATATAGTTTGATAATTCTGGAAAAATGTGATATGCTATTTATGCAATAGGAAAGGCTGGTGAGTCGCATGAAACGCAATGCAATTCAGGAGCTCGTAACATGGAAGTCCAGTGAAGACCGTAAGCCAATGGTGCTGAAAGGCGCCCGGCAGGTGGGAAAGACCTGGTTGATGAAAGAATTCGGGCAGAACTACTATGACAGCTATGTCTACTTCAACTTTGATGAGGAAGATGAGCTGAAATCCATCTTTGAGACCAATAAAAATCCCCAGCGGATCATCGAACTGCTGTCCCTGATCGCAGGGGAGAAAATTCTGCCGGAAAAAACACTGATTATTTTCGACGAGATCCAGGAGTGCCCGGAAGCTCTGAATACTTTGAAATATTTCAAGGAAAAGGCCAACGAATACCATGTAATCGCCGCGGGCAGTTTGCTGGGAACCCTCCTGGCGCAGCCCAAGTCCTATCCCGTGGGCATGGTCAATCTGCTGGACATCTATCCGCTGACCTTTGACGAGTTTCTGGAGGCCACGGATGAGAGCCTGTACGCCTACTATTCCAGTATCCAAAAAGCGCAGCCGATCGAGGAAATTTTCCACAACCGGCTGCTGGAGGCATACAACTATTATCTGATCATTGGCGGAATGCCGGAGTGCGTTTCCTCGTGGATCGCACATAAGGACCCGGCAAAAATCTCGCAGATCCAGAAGGAACTGATTGAGGTCTACGAAAACGACTTCTCCAAACACAACGGCAAGGTCAACAGCGGCCGCATCCTGATGGTATTCCGCAGCATTGTGGCTCAGCTCGCAAAGTCCAACGAGAAGTTCATGTACGGAGCTGTCCGCGAGGGTGGCCGGGCCCGAGATTTTGAGGAAGCCATCGAGTGGCTGGTCTCCGCCGGGATGTTGAATCGCGTCTACAATGTCTCTAAGATGGAGCATCCTCTGGCAGCCTTTGACAAACTGGACCAGTTCAAACTCTTCGTGTTCGACACCGGTCTGCTCAAACACATGGCAGGCATTGATAACAGTGCCATTCTGCTGAAGACAGATTATCAGTTCAAGGGTCCGCTGACGGAAAACTATGTCCTGCAGCAGTTTCGCGGCCAGTTCGATGTGGAACCCCGCTATTACTCCGATAAAAACAGTGAAATTGATTTCCTTATCCAGTGCGGTACTGAGATCATCCCCGTGGAGGCCAAGGGCGGTGAGGATAAATCCGCACCGTCGTTTAAGAAGTATATCGCCGACCGCCACCCGGAGCACGCCCTGCGCTACTCCAAGCGAGGTTACCGGAAGGATGGAGCCATTACCAATCTCCCATTGTACCTGGCCCGGAAGACAAAAGAACTTCTTTGACAAAGCAGCTCCTCACACTCGTTGAGAGGAGCTGCCTATCTCTATTGTCAAGGTTTTTCCGCAGCTTCAAATGGCTTGTTTTTGCCTAAACAATATGTTAGTATGTTTACATGCATGCTTTTGGGAGGAGGGATAACTGCAGATGGGTAAACGCAAGAAGAAATTGTCTGAATTCGGCGAATTTCTTGTAGCAGAAATTTACAAAGCAGGCATGAGTAAGGTCGATTTTTGTACAGCGGTTGGGATCAACAAGCCATACTTCTATGAAAGTTTAGCTGGCACACCCCCATCGCAGGAAATTCTCGAGAAAATGTTCGAAGTGCTGGATGCAAATCTTCTTATGGAAGATAAGATTAAATCCAATGACTTATTTGATAAGGCTGCTAAATGCAGACAGGAAATACCGACTGATATCAAAGATCTAATCAGGACTAATCCGGATGAATGGAACAATATTCGGACAGTATTGAAGGAAATGCTTCCCGGCGCAAAATAGAGAATAGGAGTATCATTATGAATGAACGGTTAAATCGCTTTATAAGCCTGCTGAAACAGATTTTTGAACTGGATAAATCCGATCTTGATTTTGGCATTTATCGTGTGATGAATCTCCGTAAAACGCAGATTGAAGAATTTTTGACGCAGCGTCTGCCTCAGATGGTTCAGGAAACTCTTGCTCCCTTCGCACAAGGTAGTAAGGAGGAAATCCGCGCCCAGATGACGCAGATTGAGGAAAACGTTGCCGCCATGGGCATGGCTGTAGATGTGCTGCCTGACACTGCGCCTATGAAGCAGAAGTATGTTCAGCTCAAGAAGCAGCTGGCAGAGGGGGCTGATCTGTCCGCCCTGGAAACGGACGTGTATTCTGCCCTCTATTCCTTCTTCAACAGGTACTACGAGGACGGCGATTTTGTTTCCAAACGCCGCTACAAAGAGGGCGTATACGCTATTCCTTATGAAGGCGAAGAAGTAAAGCTGTACTGGGCCAATCAGGATCAGTATTACATCAAAACCAGCGAGAATTTCAAGGACTATACTTTCGTATTCGATGGCATCTCCGTTCATTTTCGCCTGGTGGATGCAACCACCGAGCAGAACAACAACAAGGAAAGCAAGGACAGCAAGCGCACATTCATGCTCTTTACAGAAGACGAGGAAAACTATCCCGGCCTAAAAACATTTGAATACAATGCGGATGCCGGCGAGATCGTGATCCGATTCGTGTATGATATTCCCGCAGACAAGAAAAAGAAGTATGCAGAGGAGAACTATGCTGCAATTACCCAATGGCTGCTTTCTCTGCGGCGGGCAGAGCTGAATCCTCTGGTCGCACCTATCCCAACCGGCAAGGGCAAGGAGACCACTACCCTGCTGGAAAAGCACCTGAAGGGCTATGTTGCAAAGAATACATTTGATTATTTCATCCATAAAGATTTGCGCGGTTTCCTTACACGCGAACTGGATTTCTTCATTAAGAGTGAAGTTATGCATCTGGAGGATCTGGACACCGACAGCGAAGCCCGTGTGGAAACCTACCTTGCCAAGGTAAAAGCCATCAAGCGCGTCGGTAAAATCATCATCGATTTCCTTGCACAGATTGAGGATTTCCAGAAGAAGCTGTGGCTGAAGAAGAAATTCGTTGTGGAAACCAACTGGTACATCACCCTGGATAAGATCGACGAATCCTTCTGGGCAGAAATCATTTGCAATAAGGCGCAGATCGATGAATGGATCGACATGTACACCATCGATGAGGCGGAAGGCTGGAGCAATCCTCCTACCGTGGATTTCCTGCGCCGGAATCTGAATCTGATCATTGATACCAAGCATTTCTCCAACACTTTTAAATATGCTCTGTTGGAAAGTATTCCTGATTTGGATGAGCAGACAAATGGTTTGATGATTCATTCAGATAACTATCAAGCACTTCGTCTGCTTTTTGAACGTTACAATGAAAAGGTACAGCTGACCTACATCGATCCTCCATACAACACCGATGCCAGCAAAATTTTATATAAAAATGGTTATGAGCATTCCAGTTGGGTATCACTAATCGAATCAAGACTTTTAGAAGGCCGTAAACTGATGACGCCCACCGGTGTAATTGAGGTAGCCATTGATGACTACGAATTAAGATATCTAAATGCTTGCATGGATCAGGTTTTCGGTAGTAGCAATGCTATTTCCAATATTGCGATTCTTACAAATCCAAAGGGCCGCGACCAAGGCTTTATTGCGCAAGCACACGACTACACTGTTATGTACGCACGCAATAAAATGGTGGCAGAAACGCATAACTTTGTGCTTACAGAAGAAGAACTTGCTAAAAAGTTTGCAAAATCAAAAGATGGCGAGGCATTAAGAGAACTTCCTCTCAAAAGAACAGGAACAGGCAAATATCGTGAAGAACGTCCTTATATGTATTTCCCATTCTTTTATTCTCCTGGAAAGGATGAGCTTCTGGTAATTCCCGAAAATCTGTATAAACAGATATATAACGCAGACACAGATTCGTTCGACGATAAGTTTGTTGAAGATGTAATCAACGAATATGCCGAGTCTGGATATGTGGCAATTCTTCCACTCAGCAGCAAGGGCGAGAAGTTTAGATGGAGATGGGGATATAAGAGTTGTGTTGCCGGTGTCAATAGCGGCGTATTATTCTGCAAGGCGGTTAGAGGCGGTGGGTATGCCGTGTATCAGTATGACTTTGTCGATGACGAAGCAACTCCGAAATCTTTGTGGTTCGGAGAAAAATATGATGCTTCCTCCAAAGGAACCAATCTTTTGGAAAGTATTATTCCCAACAATCCCTTCGATTTTCCCAAGAGTCTCTATACAGTCGAAGATAATATTATTATCGGTGCAGATGGAAATTCTCTCGTCTTGGACTATTTTGCGGGTTCTGGTACAACCGGACACGCAATTATCGACTTGAATCGACGGTCGGAGGATTCTAATCGACGGTACATTCTTATTGACATGGGAGAACACTTCCATTCTGTAATCTGCCCGCGTATGAAAAAAGTTGTATATGCACCCGATTGGAAGGACGGCAAACCTCAGCAGCGCAGCAGCGGCATATCCCAGATCATCAAGTACATGCGCCTTGAGAGCTACGAAGATGCCCTTTCCAACATTAAGCTTTCTGACGATGGGGGCATGATGGCATCCCTTCTGGGCGAGGAATATCTGATCCACTACATGGTAGATCTGGAGAGCCGCGGCAGCTTGCTGAATGTGGAAGCCTTCTCCAATCCTTTCGCCTATACCATGAAGATCACCGAAAAAAACGAGTGCAAGGAGCGGAGCATCGATCTGTGCGAGACCTTCAACTATCTGATTGGTCTGACGGTCGCCAGCCAGAGTGCCATCTCCTACTATCTCAGCAAGCCTGCAGAAGCTCCTGCCTACGAAGGTGCGGTGGATCTGGTCAGTGACCGCAACGGTCAGTATGCTTTCCGGCAGATTGAAGGCACTCTGCCCGACGGCCGCCGCGCGCTGGTGATCTGGCGCACCGTCACTGAGGACGTGATCGCATCCAATGCCGCTCTGGACACATACTTCACCACCTATCGAAAGAATGCCCAGGATCGCAAATACGATGTGATTTTCGTCAACGGTGATAGCAATTTGGAAAATCTGCGTCGCAGCAACGAAGGCTGGACGGTGCAGATGACGGAGATCGAATTCAAAAAGCGCATGTTCGAGGAGGTGTAAGCTATGGCAAGAAAAACTGCCCCGCAAGCATCTTTCGACGATCAACTTGTTCTGTTCCGGTATTTCCTGCATGAGCTGAAGATCGACTCCTTGGGTGCGCTTAGCGTGAAGCTCAACAGCGCCGAATATGAGGGTTTCAACGAAAGTGGCGGCACCTATTTCTGCGATTACATTGCCCGCATCAGCAAGATGAAGGGTGCAGCCATTACACCGGAGAAGCTTCGCCTCTATGACGCAAATATCTGCCGCCACACACGGCAGGTGGGCGAAAAGCGCGGAGGATTGCGGTGGAAATATTTCCAGTATGTCGCTCTGTTGTTCACAGAAATCTATCTGGATCGGTATTTCACTGACGCGGAAGGCTTTTGTGCGGATCTGAACAACTGGCTGAGCACAAAGAGAACCGAATCTTTTGGCCTGATCGATTTTCAGCCGTACACCGTAGATAAGCTGAATAAGCTGGCGTTCATGTGCGCCACCGGCAGCGGCAAGACGCTGATCATGCACATGAATATCCTTCAATTTCTTCATTATTTTAAGCGGGCTAAGCGGATGAACAGTAAGCTGTCCATTAACAAGGTGATCGTGCTTGCGCCCAATGAGGGCATGAGCAATCAGCACCTGGAAGAACTCGCCCTTTCTTCCATTCCCGCAGCAATGTTCCAGAAAGATCGCGGCTTCACTACCCGCCGGGATGATGTCATCGTAATCGACATGAACAAGCTGAAGGAGGAAGGCAAGATCAAGACTGTCTCTGTTGACAGCTTTGAGCAGAACAATCTGGTACTGGTGGACGAAGGGCACCGCGGCCTGTCCGGTGATGTATGGTACGATTACCGCACCCGCCTCTCCGCAGAAGGCTTTGCCTTTGAATATTCCGCAACCTTTAAGCAGGCTCTGAATGCCAATGCCGCCGGCAACACCCAAAAAGCAAAGGATGAGCGGGCGCTGATGGAGGAATACGGAAAATCCATCATTATGGACTATTCCTATAAGTATTTCTACGGCGACGGATACGGAAAGGATTACCGCATTTATAACCTTCAGGGCAGCGTAGATGCGGAACATCGGCACCTGTATCTGGTTGGCTGCCTGATGTCCTTCTATCAGCAGATGAAGCTGTTTGAGACGAAGACTGACGAGTTGCGGGAATTCCATATTGAGAAGCCTCTGCTGGTGTTTGTCGGCAACCGTGTAACCGCTCCGGTAAAGAGCAGCGGCCTGTCACAGGCAGAAAAAGAGCTGCTCACCGATGTGGAGGAAGTGCTGGTATTCCTTAACACCTTCCTGAGCAATCGTGCGCTGAGTATTGAGCACATTTGCGCTGTTCTGAACGAGGATACCGGATTAATCGATGGTAGTGGAAAGGAACTGTTCTACCGCGATTTCCAAGCTCTGCAGGATATATTCGGTCAGGATATGGATCCTGCAGTGATTTTCGCAGATATTCTTCGTATTGTGTTCAATACCGATGGGAGCGCCGACGAACCTCGGTTGAGACTGGAAAATATTCGTCAGGTTTCTGGTGAAATCGGCCTGAAGGTCGGTGAATACGGAGATTACTTCGGTGTGATCAATATCGGAGACACTTCCGGCTTGCTGAAAAATTGCGAGCAGAAGGGGATCATCGTCAGCAACGAGGAATTTGTGTCAGAATCCCTGTTCCGCAGCATCAATGCGCAAAACTCCAAAATCAAGATACTGATCGGCTCTCGTAAGTTTACGGAAGGTTGGAATAGCTGGCGTGTATCCACCATGGGCTTGATTAATTTTGCAAAAGGAGAAGGGGCCCAGGCTATTCAGCTGTTTGGTCGCGGTGTCCGCTTGAAAGGCTACGAAGGTTGCCTGAAGCGCTCACGGAAGCAGGATGCGAGCGTAAAAATCCCGAAACACATTGAATTACTTGAAACACTCACCATCTTTGGCGTGAAAGCACAGTACATGGAGGATTTCAAGAGCTATCTGGAGCAGGAAGGCACACCTACCAATGATACCGTTCATGAATTCCACCTGCCTGTGATCAGTCGATTCAATGAGGCCCAAGGCAAGAAACTTCATGTCATCAAGGTGAAGGACGGAGCCAATTTCAAACAACAGGCAAAGCGCTTGATCCTTGATAAGCCGGATGAGGGATTCCGGAGATACCTGCTGAAAAGCAGAACTGTCATCGATTGTCGGAGCAGAATTCAAACCATTGATTCTACCGACAGCTTCAAAATCGAATCCCTTCCTGAGGAGCACAAACTCCCCGATGCTGTGTTGCCGCTGTTGGATATTCAGCGCATCTTCGAGGAACTGCAGCAATATAAGAGCGAAAAGCGTTATTTTAACATCAGCATCGTTGCTGATAAGTTGCTGGATATTCTTCGGACAGATGGCTGGTACGGTCTGTTGATTCCTGTAAATCATATGGAAATCAACAGTATGGCGAAGCTTGAAGCGACCACGGACTATGCAATCATGGCACTGAAATCCTATATGGATAAGTTCTTCAAGTATGAGAAAGAGCGTTGGGAAGCACCCATGCTGGAGTATGCCATTCTGGATGCGGATGACAGCAATTTTGTTGATGAATATACCATTACCTATGCTCAGCAGAACGCGTTGGATACGACCGGCGACGAATTAGAGACTTTCATTTCCGAGATTCCCGCTGTACTGCAGGCCAACAACGGCCTGGACGTTTACAAGAAGGATTCCTTCCACGGCAGGCTGGTTTTGTTTGACTTCAAGTCTCATCTGTATGCACCGTTAATCTGCTTGGAGAAAAGCAACCTGAAGATCCAGGTGTCTCCTGTTGCGTTGAACATGGATGAAATGCTGTTTGTTGACCACTTGAAAACCTATGTTGAGACTCACAGCAGTGAATTGGAAGGGAAGTCTCTGTACCTGCTCCGTAACAAGAGTAAGGTTGGTATGGGCTTCTTCGAGGCGGGTAATTTCTACCCGGACTATATTCTGTGGATTGACACCGAGGACAAGCAGTATATTTCCTTTATTGATCCGAAAGGCTTGCTGCATATTAGGTCAGATGATCCGAAGGTAGAGTTTTACAAGACCATCAAGGAACTGGAGACCAGACTGGCACCTACGGCAGATGGCAAAACAGTTGTCCTCAATTCGTTCATCATGTCCGGCACTCCGGCCAGCCAACTGCGCCAGTGGTGGCTCATGGAACGCCCTCAGCGAGAGGAAAAGAATGTGTACACCCTTGATAATCCTGAATGCGTAGAACTGATGATTGATAAGATATTGGGAAAATGAGTTGCTACCAGCAGAACTACTAAACGAAAAATCTCCGCCCACAAGTGTGAGCGGAGATTTTTTGCCTATTAAGCGCTGAAATGGTGTAAATTTGGTGCAAATCGGACACACCACTCACAGAAAGTTCAGCAATTTCAAGGCTTTTGGCTATCTCTTAGTACATGCCGCCCATGTCGCCCATGCCGGCGCCGGGCGCGGCCGGTGCGGGGGGCTCGGGCTTGTCGGCGACGAGCGCCTCGGTGGTCAGCACCATGGAGCTGACGGACGCAGCGTTCTCCAGCGCGGAGCGCGTGACCTTTGCGGGGTCGACGATACCGGCGGAGATCATGTCGCAGTAGACTTCCTTGTAAGCGTCGAAACCGTAGCCGACCTTGCCGCTGGTCTTGATCTTCTCAAGAACGACGCTGCCGTCGATACCGGCGTTGGCCGCGATCTGACGGATGGGCTCCTGCAGGGCCTTGACGATGATCTGGACACCGGTCTTCTCATCGCCCTCAACCTCGCTGATGAGCTTTTCCACAGCGGGAACGGCATTGACATAGGCAGTGCCGCCGCCGGCGACGATGCCCTCTTCCACAGCCGCGCGGGTCGCGTTCAGCGCGTCCTCGATGCGCAGCTTCTTTTCCTTCATCTCGGTCTCGGTGGCAGCGCCGACCTTGATGACGGCCACGCCGCCGGCGAGCTTGGCAAGGCGCTCCTGCAGCTTTTCCTTGTCGTATTCGCTGGTGGTCACGCCGATCTGGGCGCGGATCTGCGCCACGCGGTCAGCGATGGCCTGTTTGTCGCCGGCACCGTCGACGATGGTGGTGTTCTCCTTGGTGACCTTGATCTGGCGGGCACGGCCGAGCATGTCGATCGTGGTGTTCTTGAGCTCGTAGCCAAGCTCCTCGGAGATGACCTGGCCGCCGGTCAGGATGGCGATATCCTGCAGCATTTCCTTACGGCGATCGCCGAAGCCGGGCGCCTTGACGCACACAACGTTCAGCGTGCCGCGCAGGCGGTTGACGATCAGGGTGGAGAGAGCCTCACCCTCGACGTCCTCGGCGATGATGACGAGCTTCTTGCCGCTCTGAACGAGCTGCTCGAGGATCGGGAGAATGTCGGAGATGACGGAGATCTTCTTATCGGTGATCAGCAGGTAAGCGTCGTCAATGACGGCTTCCATCTTCTCGGTATCGGTGACCATGTACGGGGTGATGTAGCCGCGGTCGAACATCATGCCCTCGACGACCTCGCTGTAGGTCTCGGCGGTCTTGGACTCCTCGATGGTGATGACGCCGTCGGCGCTGACCTTCTCCATGGCCTCGGCGATCAGCTTGCCGATGAATTCGTCACCGCTGGAGACGGTACCAACGCGGGCAATGTCGTCCGTGCCGTTGACCTTCTGGGAGTTGGCCTTGATGGCGGAGACAGCAGTCTCAACGGCTTTGGCCATGCCCTTCTTCATCACGACGGGGTTTGCACCGGCGGCGAGGTTCTTCAAGCCCTCGCGCACCATGGCCTGCGCCAGCAGCGTTGCGGTCGTGGTGCCGTCGCCCGCGACGTCGTTCGTCTTGGTGGAAACTTCGCGCACGAGCTGCGCGCCCATGTTCTCGAACGGATCGTCGAGCTCGATCTCCTTGGCGATGGTCACGCCGTCGTTGGTGATCAGCGGAGCGCCGAACTTCTTGTCGAGCACGACGTTGCGGCCCTTGGGGCCGAGGGTGACCTTGACGGTATCAGCAAGAACGTTAACACCGGCCTCAAGCGCCTTGCGCGCCTCTTCGCCGGACTTAATCAGCTTAGACATAAGAGTGTACCTCCATTAGAAATTTCGCGGAACGCGAAAATAATTTAAATCATTTCTGCCGCGACATGCGCGTGGCAAAAATACTTTGACCCAGCCGCCTTGGGCGGCGTCGCCAGTCCGCAGACTGGCGGTGGGGAATCCAAAGGGGGAGCCTGCTCCCTCTTTGCGAGTCTTACTCGACGATGGCCAGGATGTCGCTCTGGCGGACGACGACGTACTCCTCGTCATCGAGCTTGACCTCGGTGCCGGCATACTTGCTGGTGATGACCTTGTCGCCGGGCTTGACGGTCATCACGACATCGTGACCGTCCACCATGCCGCCGGGGCCGACGGAAATGACTTCGGCAACGGAGGGCTTCTCCTTGGCGCTGGCGGTCAGGATGATGCCGCCCTTGGTGGTCTCTTCGACCTCGACCATCTTGAGGATGACGCGGTCAGCAAGCGGTGTGAGTTTCATGGCTTGGTGCCTCCTTGTATATTTTAAAAATTTTAACGGTTTCAGGCGGGTTAGCACTCAAACTTGATGAGTGCTAACCAACGGTGCTATCATAGCGCACCGTCAAGGCATTTGCAAGGGGTATTTGGGGATTTTTTCAAAAATTCACAGCTTATTCAAAATCTCCTCCGCCCGCTTGCGTCCGCTTTTCCACCGGAGAGGCGAAAGAGGTCGAATGCCGCAGCATTCGACCTCTTTTGTCATTTACTTCGTTATTGAGCTGCCGTGTTACCGCGCCGTCGCATCCGGATCGCAGCCCTTGGGTGCGAAAAAGTTGACCTTCTTGTCCGCGAGCTTCAGCGTCACGCACTGGGAGTGCATGCTCTCGCCGTCAAGGCAGGTCGTGAGGTCGCCCTCGAGCGCCTCGATGCGCACGACCTTCGCTGTCGAGACGCGGATGATGTCCTGCGGCAGCTTTTTGTAGTCGCCCGCGCTGTAGCCGCCGAAAAGCGTCGCAAAGCGTGCCTTGCTGACGTTCTTGACGAGCACCGTATGTAAGACGCCGTCGGTCATGCGGGCCTCCGGCACGGGGGTGGAACCGCCGCCGTAGTAGCGGCCGTTGCACATCGAGACGAGCGCGAACGTGTCCTCGACCACCTCATCGTCGAGCGTGACGCGCCACCTGCGGCCGATTTTGCGGAAAAGGAAGTTCACCGCGACGCTGGCTAAATAGCTCCCGCGGCCCGAGAGCATCGGCGACGCACCAAACTCGTGTACGCTCTCGGCGATGCGCGCGTCGATGCCTGTGCAGGCGATCGTCAGGCAGTATTTGCCGTTGCAGTCGATGAGGTCGAGCGGTGTCACGTCACCGTTCCACAGGTTTTCCGCGTCAAGAAACAGCGGCTCGGCGTCCTTACCGAAGTTTTTAAGAAAGTCGTTGCCCGTGCCGATGGGGATGCAGGTCATCGCGGCGTTGGGAAAGCCCGCGATGCCGTTGGCGATCTCGTTGACCGTGCCGTCGCCGCCGCAGGCGTAAAAGCGGACATAGTCGCCCGTCTCCGCGATCGCGCGCGTCAAAGCCGTCGCATGCCCGCGCGATTTGGTCAGCATACACTCAACGTCTAAATTGTGGTTCTTTTTCAGCGCCTCGGCCATCGTGTACACGCGCTGGCGGCTGTCCTTCTTCCCCGCTGCGGGGTTGATGATAAAAATGTGCTTCAAGAAGCTCACTCCTATGCAGTTTGCTATTTTCAATATACCGCAGGTCATTGGAAAATGGAATGGGCAGAGTGTTAAGAGATTGTAAAGAAGTTGACTGTTTGCCGCACAGGTGCAGCGGGGGTATCCCTGCGCCGCGCAGGGGTGCGAATCAAAGGGGCCATTCTCTTTCGCAAAAGAGAATGGCCCCTTTGGAACCCCAAGAG
>OHPK01000259.1_pt1 | contig 31491 bp, 36 predicted proteins | sample 1577661 | NCBI WGS metagenome assembly OHPK01 (sample SAMEA3879556, study PRJEB24766) | human gut metagenome | biome: human-associated habitat; feature: feces | place: USA | collected 1985/1987
AATACTAATATACTAAAATTATATATTGTAGTAAATTAGTATATACTAAAATTAGTAATTACTAAAAATAGTATTATCTTTGTATTGAATTTAAAGGCAATATGTTATGACAAAAATAATTGCGGTTCTAAACCATAAAGGCGGGGTCGGAAAGACGACCACCACCATCAATCTGGCTGCGGCCTTGCAGCAGAAGAAAAAGCGCGTGCTGGCTATCGACATGGATGGTCAGGCAAATCTCACGGAATCCTTCGGCCTCTCCATTGAGGAGGAACAGACCGTGTACGGGGCGATGAAAGGCAAATACCCCTTGCCGTTAGTTGAAACGGCAGGAGGTGTTACCGTCGTACCGTCCTGTCTCGATCTCTCGGCTGCCGAGGCCGAACTCATCAACGAGCCGGGACGGGAACTGATATTGAGCGGGCTAATAGCCAAATCGCTCGATCACCGGAAATTCGATTATATCCTTATCGACTGTCCACCCTCGCTGGGATTGCTTACACTGAACGCCCTTACTGCGGCAGACTACCTGATTATCCCGGTACAGGCACAGTTCCTCGCCATGCGCGGCATGGCCAAAATCATGAACGTGATTGCCACCGTCCAGGAACGCTTGAACCCGAAACTCGCCATTGGCGGTATCGTCATTACGCAGTTTGACAAACGCAAGACGCTGAACAAGAGCGTGGCCGAACTCGTCAAGGATTCATTCTGCGACAAGGTGTTCAAGACCGTTATACGGGACAATGTATCTTTGGCCGAAGCGCCCATAAAGGGCAAGAACATCTTCGAGTACAGCAAGAACAGCAACGGGGCTAAGGACTACATGGCTCTGGCGCAAGAGGTACTGAAATTAAAATAACCCCGATATGAGCAAGAGCGATTTACTGAAAGACAGTATGAAGGGCGGACTGGACGGGTTGCTGTCGTCCACGAAAAAATCTACCGGCGGAAAACAGCCGGTAGCAGCCCCCACGGAGAAAGAAACGGCGGTTCATTGCAACTTCGTCATCAACAAAAGCATTCATACCCGTATGAAATTCCTCGCCATCAAGAAGAACATGTCGCTGAAAGACATCGTGAACGAGGCAATGAAAGAATATCTGGAAAAGAACGAACAGTAAACAGGCATGGCTGCCGCATCTGCCCACCCCGGAGACGGTAGCCATGCGTCCTTTTTTATCCGCCCGCTGTTTTCCATAGGGCGCATTCCACCTTTATAGTCTTACCATCTTTTTCTTTTTACCTGCCCGCAAGTACAGGCACATTGCCCGTTTTATCCCTATTCTAACCCTGACGGGCATATCCCTTTTTTACCGATTCCTTTACCGCTGTCCCGGCTTCATTCTCTGCCGTCACCGTTGTGTTTTATCAGATGCAAAGGTCCGCTGTCGCGCTTGATACGGCGGCTTGAAGTGCATTTCCTGCAAATTCTTCCTTTCTACGAAAGAGTAATTGGCAGGAAAAGCCGTCGTATGAAGCTGTACCGACAGCCGTGCACCGCATCCGTAAAACCTCAAAGCGGTTCAGGCAGAGAAAGGAACCGAAAGGAGGGAAAGAAAAAACAACGTAAAATTGACAGCGATATGGATAAAATCAAATTGGTAGTTTATAACGAGTACGCACTGGGTTATATCATGCCCGAACAACCCGACAAAGTTTGTACGTTGGTGGATAGGATAACGCTCGGCGCACCGTTTCGGACAATGAATGAACCCTATTTCATCGGGAAAAGAGATACCGTCAGACTGGCGGGCAGAAAGGACTTTGACACTTTTCGGGTAGTGTTCGACGGGTACGACAATCCGCAGGAGTACGAGTTTGACACCGCACAATAAAGACAATAGTAATCAAACAATCTAATGTAATAACAAATTAAAATTTATGAATTATGGAAACAGCAAACATTCAATCAGTAGTAGAGAACAACATCGTATCGGTTGCATTGATGAATATTCAGCCGAGCAGTTATAACCCACGCAAGCACTTTGACGAGGTGAGCCTTGCCGAACTGGCCGAGAGTATTCGTCAGCAGGGAGTGTTGCAACCTATCGGCGTGCGCCCCATTGCGGACACCGACCGCTTCGAGATTGTTTTCGGAGAGCGCAGGTATCGTGCCGCCCTTATGGCAGAACTGACCGAGATTTCAGCCGTCATCTTGCATGTTTCGGACGAGACCGCCGCCGAAATGGCCGTGACGGAGAATCTGCAGCGCAAGGACGTTACCCCCATAGAGGAAGCCAACGCCTACCAAAAACTTATGGAGAGCGGTCGCTATGATGTGCAGTCATTGGCCGAGCAGTTCGGCAAGAACGAGAACTATATCCGTACCCGTCTGAAATTCGTCTCACTGATACCCGAAATAGCCGAACTTTTGGAAAAGGACGAAATTACAATCAGCGTGGCGAGTGAGATTTGCCGATACGGTACGGATATTCAAAAAGAGGTGTACTACAAACATTTGAAAGACAGCGACAGCATGTTGTACGACTGTTGGCGAGGACTGAAAGCCGCCGAGGTGGCAAAGTTTATCGAACGGGATTTCACGACAGACCTTAGCCGTTACGCATTCGACAAGACCTTGTGCGCCTCATGCCCCCACAATACCAACAACATGATGTTGTTCTGCGAGGGTGGTTGCGGAAATTGCGCCAACCGGAGTTGTCTGGCCGAAATGAACGCTTCCTATCTCGTGGAGAAAGCCGTGCAGTTCGTGGAACAATACCCCTCCGTATCGCTATGCTACCAAGATTTCAACAACAACATGATTGCGGTGGAACGCCTTACCGCTATGGGGTACGAGGTCGAGCACCTAAATACCTATGCCACGCCATACCCCGAAACGCCGGTAGCTCCCGAAAAGGAAGAATACGACACTATCGAGGAATACGAGGAGGCATACAAGGAGTACGAGCAGGATTTCAGCAACTATATGGAAAAATGCAAGTCAATCCATGAACGAATTGACACGGGCGAACTCACGTTTTATATTAGTATCGGACAGAAAGAAATTACGCTGTGTTATATGGCAAGTGCTGCCGCCAATGCGGACATGGCTACCGAAAAACAACTCTTCCCGGTGGAAAAACTGGAGAAGCAGGACAAACGTAACAAGGAAATAGCCGTCGAGAAAACCGTTGCAGACGCTAAGAAACAGATTTTGGACGTCGATATGTCCGAAAGCAAATTCACGCAGGACGAGGAAAAGATGATATATTTCTTCCTGCTGTCGTCTCTCCGCAGGGAACACTTCGGGGTATTCGGTATCGGGGAGAAAAAAGCCTACCAACACCTTGAGGACGAAGAAAAGATGAACATCATCGCCAACCTAACGGCCAAGCAGAAAGCCGTTATCCGCAGGGATTTCTTGATAGACAACTTCAAAGGCGCATACGGCAATAACGCTACTGCCACCCTCTTGCTCGATTTTGCCCGTAAGCACATGCCCGACACGCTCGCCGAAATTGAAAGTGGATATAATGAGGTGTATGAGAAACGCCATAAACGTATCGAGGAACGCAAAGCCGCCTTGTTGGCAAAGGAACGGCAGACAAAGCCCGAAGAAACCGCCGAGGCGGAAAATACACAACCCACGGCAGAGGTACAACCCGAAGAACATACGCAAACCGAAGAGGTTGCTGCTTGACCATAATTCAATAGCAGGACGGAGAAATCCGCCCTGCTGGTTTCTAAAAAGAGGTAATGATGAAATGTAAGGACTGCAAACATTACAACGGTGCAACAATGCCCGGAGCAGGATTGTGCAATGCGACACAGGCACGTACCTTTGCCACGACGGTTTGTTTCAACGGATTGTTTTCTCCGAAGAAACGGAAAGACAAGCCGGATAGCAAGGCCGGAAAAAAATAGCGCAACGCTACAGGGAGATAGCCGCAGGAGTGGCTGTCTTTTTTAGCACTGCCGCCGGCAGATCTCCCTTTTTACCCCTTCGTTTTCCTTTTGTATGGAAATCCCTTCGCCGACGGCTCTGCCCGTCGGGACATGCTTTTTCCGGTGCAAAGGTATTGCCTTGGAGGAACATTCAAGTACCGCTACGCTATTTGAACACAATTTTTCAGCAGCTTTCCCGATTTTCAATCGTCCATATTTCGCGGACGCTCAATACCGCAACTATAAAATTCTGCCCAAATTCCTTGCCTGTTTCTCCCTGAAAGGCAATCTTTGATGCACGTAAAAATCAAATCCCGACGGGAGAAGCCTGAAGGCTTCCGAAAGGAGGGAAAAAATAAACAGATTGTTCAACTGATTAATGTTAAAATTTTATGGAAATTCAATTTGCTATCGTGCGTTCCGAAAACAGAGAGTATTTGTGCTACAAAGCAGGTGAAGCGTATGTAGATGCCAGTAACCCTATGATTGCTTTTGCCGCAGGTGAAGATGAATTTGAAATCGTAGAGCCGGACAGCTCTTTCAGGCAGAAAGAATACGAGTTCAGAGGCGAACAGTATTACCTCGTACCAGAGTTTTACCGCAATGGTTGGTTGGCTCTCACCTTGGTAATGGTGGAAGATGAAGACGAATATATCGTGCTTTCCGTTAATTTGGAGGAAATGGACGCACTCGGTCTGCCGGACCGTACATTTATCGACGTCAATCATTACCCCGAAGCAATGGAGTTCTTGGTGAAAAACGGACTGGCGACCGATTCCGAGTATAAGCGCAGGAGCGGCTTCGTGGAATACCCTATGGCTATGTTGAACCTGCCGCTTCTTTATCAGCATAACCCGCAAATTTTCCAAAAAGCGAACATCGAGCTATTCGGAGAAGAATGTTTTTGAAAAAGGATTGTTCCACGAATAGAAAAGCATCGGGTTCCGAAAATTGAATGTACAAGATAGCGTACCGATAATACAGTCAGTGCGCTGTCTCCTTTGTCTTTATCGCCCGCCTTCGTCCTTTTATAGTCAGCCTCCCGGATACCCCGCCACCGCCCATTTCCTCTTATAATTGCATTCTTTCCCTTTTGTAGCGGTATGAACCGCCTGTTCTTCCCATCCGACTTTTCCGGCCCTCACCGCACGGGTTTTATCCGATGCGAAAGTCGGACGTCGCGCTTGATTCGCCGGCTTGAAGTGCACTTCTTGCAAATTCTTCCTTCCCAAGTGAAGCGTAATTGGCAAGAAGAGCCGTCGTATGAAGCCGTGCCGACGACCGTGCATTGCATCTGTAAAACCTCGAAGCGATTCCGAAGGAAAGGAATCGAAAAAAGGAAAATAAATAATCAATAACTCACAAGACAATGGGAAAATACGATTTTATCAAGACCGGGAATCTGCTTTATTGGCATGACCCGGACAACGGTTTGTCCGACGGGGCTTACCGAGTGATTTCTGCACCGGAAAACATGGAAGACGACAGCATTATTCTGATTTCGTCCGGTACTTCGGAAGCGGAGGTTTTGCCTTCGGAATTATCACCGATAAGTACGGGCAGAAGTCACAAAGAGGATTTTTTGCGCTGGAAAGCGGAACGTGAAGCCGAAGGCATGGAGTTTTACAATCGCCTTTCCGAAGTCATGGATACGGAGGACGATTTGGCTGTAGGCGACATAGTGGCATTTACAAACGATTATGGAGTAGTATTCGGCCCCCAAGAGGTATTAGCTTTCAGGAAGCCTTGGAACGGTGACAGATGTGTGTATCTTGACAGCGACGCCTATTGGTTTCCCGACCGTCCCGACCAGTTGACCCTCCTAAGCAAGAAAGGGGCGGAATGACAATGACAAGAGAGTGTGTCAAAACTCAATTTTTGAAGCTATGAACTTAGAATTTGAAATTTGAGTACCCTCAAAGGCTAAAAAAGGGTCGTATCATTACTCAATACAGAGCTTAATACGACCGTTTTAAAATGTCATAGTTACAATCTATAACTTTTCGGAGGGGACATTTTAGTTTTGACACACCCCCTCATTTCCCCTACATGAAATCCCACGCTCTATTTTAATCGGTCTGCCCGGTTGTCGCTCACGCACTCTATTCGTGCGGCGATTTCCTTTTCTATCGTTCCTATCCATTCCTCTCCGACACCGGCCTCCCGGCCGTATTCCGGGTAATGCGAGACGATACCTATGGCCTTTTCTATGAACGGCTCTGCGGCCTTTATACCATACCGGCGGGCTACTTCCAGCAAATCCTCCGCAGTAATGCCCTCCGTCTTGTTGTTGACTGTCATGCTGTGGCGGTTGACGTAATACGGTGCGTCCGGATCGACCGAGAACGTGTAGTCATAGGCCGGAGCAACGTGCCAATGCCCGTCGTCGTCCATCAGGAAGCTGAAATTCTTGTTATGGTCATCGACGTTCCCGCCCAGAACGTTCAGCACCATCGAGCGGAACAGTTGCCGGAGTTCCCCCGGCGGCACGCCGATACGGCAAGCTGCCTCGAACAGTGCTTCGTAAGAATCCGCCGAGGGGTTCATGGCAGCCAATGTCTGGATATGCACCTTCTTGCCGTTCTGGCGGTCGAAACGCTCGGTCAGGAAGTGCGCTGTCTGCTCGCCTTCAAGCAGGCGGCTCGGCATCATCTGAAGCTCGGCATCCACAGCCATCAGGTAATAGCTGTATTCTATCCGTGTCGTCGGCATCTTCTGGTGTTCGTCGAACTTGACGATCATCGGCGTGTAGCCCGGATAAGGGGTCGCCACCTGTCCGGAGTAACATTGTCCCTCCTCGAAATTGACGTTGACCACTGCCTTGGGCCGTCGCCCTCCTGCGGACGTACCCACCTTGAACAGGCTTTCGACCATCAGGTTGCCCGATACCGGGACGTTGAACCGTCCGGCTTCCTCGAAAGCCTGCCGGGCCAGTTGGTAGAGATCGGCGATCTCGACCTTGAACGGTGTCTCCAGTTCCTCGGCAGTGGGCGGGACGAACTCCAATGCCCCCATGCCACGCCGTCCGATATAGGCGAGACGGTCGAGGGCGGACAAGTCCCTCATACGGATATGATGCACTTTGGCCCATTCGTTGAACACGGTGTTTCCCCAATGGTCGGGCAGTGAATCGGCTATGAACGACGGCAGGCCGCCGAAAAGCCGCTCTTCATCGGGATAGACCGGCAGGCCGCGCTGTGCGGCAACCCCTTTTACCGGTGCACGGAGCGGGGCGATATCATAGCCGTTGCGGACATAATCGCTGTCGAAGTAGAAACAGGCTTTGCTGCGGTGTCCTTCCCGGTTGGCGACAAGCGTGCCGACCTTTTTATCCCATAGGATTACATCGAGACTTTCTATCATTTCTTGCCCCTCCTAACTCGTTTAGGTATCAGTTTCTCAATTTCCCGAAGTGCCATCGGCGGCATGGGCAGTTCCGGCAGGATTTCCGCGAGCCGCTGTTCCTGACCGAGCGCACGCAGCAGGGAGATGAAATTGGCCAAGGTTAGGTTACGGCTGACCCCTTGTTCAAAATGGCTGATTGTCGTCTGGCTCACGCCCGACTGTTCGGCCAGCTCCTTCTGGCTCATGCGAGCTGCCAGACGGTACTCCTTGACACGCAACGCCAGAAGCGTCAGCATATCGCTGTTTGTGGTATAGTTCGTTGCTCCCATAATATCAATATATCACTATTTATATGCAAATATAGCAACAATTATCCATATATAGATATATAATTTTCTTTTTTAGTTTCCAGCCGTCCTTTTCTACCACTTTCAGGTCTCCGTATTCTCTTCCGTCTGGCTTTCCTGTCCGTCACCGCATCGGTTTTTATCGGTGCAAATATGGGCTGTCGCGCCTGATTCCGTCGTTTTGAATTGCATTTCTTGCAAATTCTTCCTTCTACGAAGCGTAATTGGCAAGAAAAAACGTCGGAAAGGGCTTTTTCGCCAGCCCCGGAAAGCACCATAAAACCCGAAGCGGCTCCGGTAACAAGGAAGCCGAGCAGAGGGAAAGAAAAACAATCATTAAAAATTCAACAAATGAAGACATTAGAAGAATTATTGCAAGAACTGGGGTGTGAAGGTAACGCATTCGACAGCACCGGAGAATTTACAAAAGCGGGAGAAAAGGCGTATGACCGCTTGGAGCATTTGCTGTATGACATAGAAAGGCTTACAGGCAAAGAGGTGACACCCATAATTAGGGAACTTGACAAAATATGCAACGAGAACTATTAAAATTCAAGAATATGGACATTAAAGAAAGCAAAGAATATCGCCTCGCCAAAGACTGGGAAATGGCGGTAAACAGTTTCAGTTTCAACCCCGAACGGTTCGCAGCGGCAATCCCCGACATGCACCCCACGCTTCAGCAAAGCCTGTATCGCCTGATTAAGGCGTGTATCAAGGTCATGGCGGACGAAACGCGGCACTATGACGAACGAAACCAAGCCTCGCACGAGGAAGCGAAGTGCATCATGGAGTACCTCAATGAACACGGACGTAATATACCATTAAAATAAGGAGGATAATATGAAAACAAATGAAATTCAATTTGGCGGCAAGAGCTATGTATGCCGTATTGTGGAAGCCAACGATGGCGAAGAACTGCTGATTGCCCCGACCACCCTGCTGGATGCTCTGCAGCCCGGTAGTTTCAATGACGAAAACGAAGGTTTCGCCAGTAAAGAAGCCGAAAGCATTTATGACGAAGTTTTCTTCTTTACCGATGAGAGAACCCTTCAACTGCCCGAAAACGAGCTGGTAGCCGAACTCAAAAAGGATAACCCGGACTGGTTCGAGTGAATCATGGAATAATAATTTATAAACTTACAAACTTAGAGTTATGGAAAAAGAATATGTAATGCAGGTTGCACAGATCATTAAGGAACAGTTAGTAGCGTTAACCCCCATGACCGTCCTCATGTCATGGAGTATCGAAGAATTTGCCGCCACTCTATACAGGGATTTGCCGGCACTCCGAATCAAGGTAAACGGACGACTGCACGCGGGATATGTCATCGTCGTGCTCAATGGTTCGGACTATTACGAGGTTTATCTTGTGAAGGGAATGGACGTGGAATGTGTGAACAACGAGGTTTGTTTCGATGAACTGGGCGGTGTCATCGACAGGGCTATCGAAAGCGGTACGGACAAAGCCAAGTATGATAAATTCTGTGAACAGGAGCGACAGAATTTATATGTAACTGTTGTCACTGTCTGATTCCTCTTTTTGGGGGACGAGAGCCGTGCCTTGTCGGTAAACGAACAGGGTACGGCTTTTCTGTATATAATGCAGAAAAGAATAAAAATCTGCCGTTTGTAAATGATTTCAGTCGTTCATAAAACGGATTGTCTGTGACTGCCTGCTCCCTTTATATTTGCGATGCAGGTTCACAAAGTAATAACGGGGGCATTACTCCGGCTATGCCTTCGACCTGATTCCCGTAAACGGCAATATGATGGAATTCAAGAGTTTCTGTCGTGGTTTTCTTAGAGTAAGAGAGTTTGACCAGTTGATTTCCGAGAAAGAAAACAGTCAGGGAGTACCGTCGTGGATGCACATCGGGTATAAGAACTCGGAGGGTAAACAACGCAAGCAGCTGCTGTCTATGATAGGCGGCAAATATTATCCCATGACTTGATTTGACTCGTTTCAGGTAATCACCATCGGTCAGAGTGCAAGCGTCGGGTTCGTGCACCCTCCCTCTATACATTTTAATGCCGTTATTATCAATTCAACAGCAACAAACGACCGGTGTCTCCTGTATTTTTCCTATATTTGTTTCCGATTTACAGTCAGATATGGAACAATTAGCAAATTCAATACAAAGCATATCCTTTGAGCAGTTGGCTCAAAAGATTATAACCGTCGATGATTCAATGCGTGGGGTGGCGGTTAAAACCATCAATCAGGCAACCACGTTACGCAATTGGATAATCGGATGTTATATTGTTGAATACGAACAAAATGGCAGCGACCGGGCCAAGTACGGGGACAATCTGCTGAAAAGTCTGGAAAAACGTATCGGGCAAAAGGGCCTGAATGTCACCCTTTTCCAACTTTCACGATTGTTTTATAGAGATTATCCGCATATCGGTACACTGGTTTCCGCAAATCATGCGACGGCGTTGCATAAATTGCCGTTATCAGAAATTTATGCGACAGTGTCGCACAAATTGCCGGAAATTGACTCTTTCGCTGTTAATAAGAAAAATGCAGGCAAGCTTTCTGAACAGTTCAATACACCCCCTGAGAATTTGGTTTCTGCACTTTCCTTTTCGCATATCAGGGAGTTGCTTACGATAGAAGACCCGTTGGTACGTTTTTTCTATGAAACGGAATGTATTCGGGGAACATGGAGTGTGCGTGAATTACGCCGTCAGATTGTTTCCAACCTTCACATTCGCATCGGACTGTCGGAGGATAAGATGAAAGCGATGATGCTTGCAGACAGCAAGGCAGAGCGACACACCCCGCTTTTGCAGATACGCGACCCCTATACGTTTGAGTTTCTCGGTCTCCAAGCCAAAGATGTCGTTACGGAAAGCGATATTGAAGAAGCCCTGCTCGGACACTTGCAGGAGTTCTTGCTGGAACTTGGGAAAGGCTTCTGTTTCGAGGCGCGTCAGAAACGCATCATCATAGACGGAGAATATTATTTTGCGGATCTCGTTTTCTACAACCGGTTGCTTCATTGCAATGTCATTGTGGAATTAAAAAATGACGAGTTCCGCCATGAACACATAGGACAGCTGAATGCCTATGTCAGCTATTATGCCGAGAATGAAATGCAGCCGGGCGACAATCCTCCGGTCGGTATTTTGCTTTGTACACACAAAGGAAAGAAGATGGTGGAATACGCCCTTGGCAGTATGGATAATCATCTTTTTGTTTCGACATACCAGTTACAGTTGCCAAACCGTCAGCAATTAGAACAGTTCTTGATGGACGAATGTCGGGAACAGTCCTCGGAAGTGTGAAAAATAGATAGGAAACACCGAAACGCCTGCAATAATCACGGAATCATTGCAGGCGTTTTGCTTCTTTCCATAACGGAAGCCGACTTTCTATTTCGCACCCCTTTTGTTCAGCACGTCCTTTATCATTTCTTTCACCTCTATTCCCACATTCACGAAATTCCGGTAAAGAATGCGTTCCCGTTCCTCCCTCGACTTAAACGTGTAGAACTTCGGCAGTGGTACATACACAGCTTCCTCCTTCTTGATTTCCTTCATGTCGAAATCCGTTTTGCAGAAGAACTTCGAGGTCTTGAACTCCTCCGATTCCTGTACGTTCATCGAACCTCCTATACCGGTTTTTGTTTGGATGAAGTCCCGTGCCGTCTGACCGCATATCCAGCCCGTCGGCATATCCGAGATTTTCGAGGCGGGTACGAGGCTGTCCATGTTTTCATTCAGGTTGATGGAAGTTTTGTCCCGGTCTATCGTGACACCCTTTTTGATTTGCACCACCTTGCCGAATATGTCGCTTGACAGCCATTCCAGCGTCTCCTTGGCACGGGCTGAACCGCTCACCACATTGCCCACCGTCGTGATGATTTTTTGCATACCCACCTTTCCGTAATCCGCTTCGAGCTGCGGCAGCTCTTGGAAACCGAGCGTCACGCTCACCTTGTTGCTTCGTGCCGTACCGATCAGGCGGTCTATCTTGTGGAAATAAAGTGTCGGCAGCTCGTCCACGATAATGCTCACGGGGATGTTCTTGCCCTGCCCGGTATTTACGCGGGTAACGAGACGGTTCAAAATAAGGGCGTTCAGTGCCCCGATAATGCTCTCCATCTCCGGGTCGTTCGCTATCAGCAGGTAACTCGGATTCTTCGGGTCGCTCACCTTCAGGTCGAAGTCGTCGCCGTCACGATGGAATATCCAGTAACTCTCTTTGGTCGCCAAGCGCGAGGTATAGACACGCAGCGTACCTATCATACCTTCCAGCTGCTCCATTGCCTTGTTTTTGAAAGCCGTCTGGAACGGACCGAGCAATGGGGCTACCTCGTTGTCGGTCTCCAGTACCTCGAAAATGGTTTGGTAACTCTCATTCAGGAACGACAGGATATGCGGCATGTCCGAGTATTTTCCCAGCCAGTAGGCAGGTTCAACGATTTCTCCGCCCTCTTTGTCCCGCACCACACCCGTTGGCTTCCAGAATTTCGTTTCAGGGTCTTGCCGTTTCTCTGCGTACAGTTTGTTTCCTTTGACATCATAAGGCTCGCGCTCGTAGTTCACGAAGAAATAGATGCAGGCGGCGAGGAAGTTCACAGCCGAGGTCTGGAAGAACTGGTCGCTGCCACCGCCTCCCTCTTTCTTGCCTTTTTGCAGGCTCTCCAACAGCGTCTCCGCCGTCTCGCTGGCCGCAGCGAGGTTGTTGATGTATTTCGCCTGAATGGGATTTACCCGGCGGCTGTACTCCACGTCCACGAAATTAATCATGTTGAACTGGCAGCCTTGGGGCAGCTTGCCGAGTTTCTGGTTTTTCTTGTAGTGGTAGTACAGCTTCGTAGCCAGAGTCGGGAACTTATAGTCATAGACCACCATTGCGAATCCCTTGGCCGAGTGCTGCCGGATAAACGGCTCGATGATACTGAATGTCTTACCCGACCCCGGTGTTCCGACTACCCACGTTCCACGGAAACAGTTGGTTATGTTGGTCCAGCCTTTACGAAATTTGCCCTTGTAGTAATACCGCATAGGGATATTCACGCTGTACGGGGTCTCTATCAGTTCCTCGCACTGCTCGAAACTCTCGTTCTCGAAGTTGAAGCGGTCCTTCATCAGTCCCTCCTTGAGGAACTTGGAGATGTTGTCCAGTGCGACATGCACGAGGATAACCCCCACGAGGGAAGTTGTCATATAGAAGATAATATTCAGCGGCAGCGTATAAAGTCGTGCCTCCATCGGATAACCGAACAGCCATACGGACAGCACTAACAGAACAAAACCGCTTATGAGTGGGTACAAGACCTGCCGCCGGGCGTTGAACTCCAAATGTTTCTTGGCTCTGGTGCCTATACATGTAATGCAGATGAGTAGCACCGTGGCGACCTTACTGTACACGAGGTTTCCGTCGTTATAGATGGTCCACTGCTTGATACGTCCGTGAATGTCGCAGAGTATGCCGCCCCAGTGGTCCAGCATAGCCGGGTCGATGGCATACTCGAAAAACTCCATCAGTACGGAGACATATACCACCGCACGGAATATCCGGTAAAATCCCTGTAATTCCTTGCTCTCTTCCATTGCTATGTCAATTCTTTTTAATGCCCCAGAGAACATGGATATGAGGCCATTGCATACGGTTATCAGCAGTAAGCTGGCAGACATGGGAAACTGCATATAGAGGTTTAAGCCTTAAAGCGTCATATATTGCAGAAGCCCGTACTTCCGCTGTAAACTTCTCAAGGAAAATCCGGACAGCATCGTTAGAGCCACAAGTCATGAAATCAATGAAACCTTCAATCAATTCTTCATTGACATAGTAGAGCTGCCCTTGGAAAATATCATGGTAACGGCTGATACGGCCGTTCCATTCCGTCCGGATTTCTTCCCTGCGGTTCTTTGCGGAAGGAAACCTCTCGTAGCAGTCTATTCCATCATCGAGGAATATGTAATTACCGGAAACGTCCTCTTGCTTAGGACATTTGCATCTCAACAGATACCCGAAAAATCCTTTGTCCGGATGTACTATATCCACATATTGTGGTGCATTGAAATCTTTAATTCCGTTCATAATCATAAATTCAGTTGTTGATGGTTATAATGGGACGCACTTTATGCGCCTGCGTCTTGGGCGTTTCCTGCATGGCTCCGCTGGCTGTCGAGTAGAGCCATGCTTTGACCGTCTGCTGTCCTTCCACCTCCGTCGATGTCCAGTACCAGCACTCGTCGGCTTCGGTCGGAAGCGGGTCTCCGCCGCATTTCTCGATGACCGGATTGATAATGCCACGTGCCGCATACAGCAGGCGCATCTGAGCCACCGAGGGAACATAGGCGCTCTGCCCGTATTTCCACAGGGCAAAAACGGCTTCAGCCATCGGCGAGGCTGTCTCTTCTGTTTCATACAAGGCGAACGTGTTCTCATTCCCGTCGTATGCCGTGATGTCTGCTGACGTACCCTGCTCGACACCAAGGCTGTCGGCAAAAGCTTTCGGCGTCATATCCCACAGATAGACGGCATAGCCGTTTCCTTCCGTTTCCCCGTCGGAGCCGATATGGAAGACGACGGCAATCGCCTGTTCCTTGGATTGTTCGTACTCACTGTACGGTATTACTGTCCCGTCCACACAGAGGACGTGTACGGGATATTTTGTTTCTTCGGATTCTTCTATATGTGCGTCGCAGGCAGCCAACGCCCCGGTTATGAGGAGAACCGGCACTACCTGGCACGTTTTTCTGATAATGTTCTGTTTCATCTTTCCCTTATTTTATAGGTAGTTTAATGCCGAGGGCAACCCCTGTACGCAGCACGTCGGCCCCCTTTATCATTACGTCTCCCTTGACTTGCCAGTATAGCGTCCAGCCCGCCCGCAACACATAGTTGTGCTCGTAGCCGAAATGCAGTCCTGCAAGGAACTTCTTTGTGTCGCTTCCGCCCGAAGCCCCGATTCGGAGGCTTCCGTAATGGTTGCGTCCCCTCGTGACGCAGGGTTTGTAAGCCACGCCGAAGCTGTAGGTGCGGTAGTTCCGCCAGAAAGATTTCGGGCATACATGCTTGCAGGATTCGCACTCTGCCCATTGCAGGTAGCCGTTGGCAAAGAACTCCCACGCATGGCGGTAGTTCATCTCGTGTTCGTAGGCCAGCGTCACGTCCAGCCCGTTCTTGTACAGCAGCCCCGCACCGAGTGAGAGGCGGCCGCTGCCTCGCTGTGCATACGCTCCTACGGCGAGGCACATGCAGGCAATCGTCAGGATAATCGTCTTTTTCATCGTCATTCCTCCTCCAGCAATGCCGCGCTGAACGAATCGGCTGACAGCACGTCCTCATAGTCGATATTCAGGCTGATGTTACGCCCGCTGATTTGTTTCTCCGTCATCTCGATGGTCAGCACCTTGTCGTTCGGGAACGTCATTTTCTTGACCACGACCACATTCCGGTAGCCGTGCCGGAACGTCTTGCCCGCCTCCAGCACCAGTGCCGGGGTCAGTTCGATGACCTGTGCGTTGGTCGCCTTGGTCAGTTTCTTGTCTGCCAGCTTCACCCGTATCTCGTCGATGTCGAAGCGGATGTTCGTCCGGTTCTCTATCGAGAAGTCGATGAAGAAATACTCACCCACGGAGTAGATGTTGTTCAGCCGCATGGTCATGCGATGTGCCTTGGTGGCGACGTTGCGGATCTTCGCGGGCGAGTTCCAGATACGCCGGGCGAAGCGTGTCATATCCACGGTGGACATCGAGACCGCCGGGTTGTGATAGGCGTTCCGTTCCTGCAACTGGATTTCCTTGTCAGTTACCGCCTCCCGCACCCGTGTGGTGTAGAGCAGCGCATACTGCGTGCGGTAGCGTTCCGTTACGATAGTCACGATGGCCAGCACCTCGCCGTCCTCGTGTCCGCCCTCTTTCGGTTTCAGGCGGACGATATTGTCTATCGGTTGGTCGCCGACAACCTTATCTGTGGAGATGTCCACGAAGCGTACCGGTTCCGAGGCCGTGATGACCGTCGTTACCTGTTCATTTACCGTAAGTTGTTCCATCTCCTCGTAGGTTCGTTGTGCCTGTACATTCGGCGTTCCCAGCAGCCCTGCCGCCAGAAGAAATGCCGTTACGATTCCTTTTTTGTCCATGTCATTGATTTATTGATTTTGTTTTTCTTCCCTTATCTCTTTTTCCTCTTGTACCTTGTTCCTGCATTCCAGTTCCTCCTGAATCCGCCGCTCGGCAATCTCGCAGTACGCCTGTTCGATTTCAAATCCGATGTAGTGCCGTCCCGTGCGGATAGCGGCCACGGCGGTTGTGCCTGACCCGATACAGTTATCCAGTACAACATCGCCTTCGTCGGTGTAGGTCCGTATCAGGTACTCCATCAACGCCACGGGCTTTTGTGTCGGGTGGTAGAACGCGCCTTTCTTGTGTTCCTTCGGCATGAAGATGACCGAGGTCGGATATTTGTCATCGGCTATGCGTACCGGTGAGAGTTTCATCGTTCCGTAACAACGGTTGGTAAATCCCTCCGTTTTACGCCTCCCGTGATTTCTCCGTTCCGGAGGACACGGTGTCATCTGCGGATGATAGGCCGGCTGTTTTTTATAGAATACCAGAATATCCTCGTGCTGCCGGAGCGGCATACGTTTGGCATTGAGATGTCCCGTCACCCGATCTTTCTGCCACACGAGGTTGTACCGCCATAGCCGGGGTTGCGACAGCATGAGCCATGCGGAGAAAAGCCCCTGCCCGAACAGGATAATGGGGCTGTCCGGCTTGGTAATCCGCCGGTATTGCTCCCACAAGGCTGCTAACGGTATCTGGCGGTCCCAGTTCACCGACGGATTGCTGCGATTTAACACCCCGTAAGGTAGGTCGGCGATTATGGCGTCCACGCTACCATCCGCTATCTGTTTCATGCCCTCCATGCAGTCCATAAGGTAAATGCGATCCGTCTCTATCATATTGCGTCTGTTTTCGGTTCTACAATTTGCCGGGCGCTCATCCAGGTACAGCGTTCCGTCCGGGTTTTCCGGATTTCACACTCCCAGAGGGTATTCTTCTCCACATGTTTGAAATTGACCGCACCGTCTCTCGGCCCGTAAAAACCGGTATGCTTCTGGAAGGCGAATAAGGCAATCCTCCGCCCGTCCACTGCCTGAAAGTTGCATATCAGGGCGAATCGTACCCCTTTGTGCCACCATTCGGTACTTACGAGCTTCCCAACGAATGTTTCGGGCTTATCGGGAGCGATGTAGTCTTCGTAATAGAAGCCGTCCGTTCCCTTATGAAGTTTTGATATATCTGTTTCCATTGTCACTGACCTTTTAGTTCCTGTTTTCCCGTCCGTTCACCAGATACACAAACGTCCCGTATTTCAGCTTCACCTTGTTTTTCTTGATGGCCTTGCTGATGGCGTTACTCGTTTTCTGGTAGGCATTGTTCACCGCCTGCATACCCCATTGGGCGAGGCTGTTACCGTATCCGCTGGTATTCATGTTCATGCTGCCCGACATGGCACTGCTCGCCACGTCCTTGCTTGTCTCGCGGAATTGGCTGATGGGTACGTAAAGTCCTTCCAGCCCGTCCGTATCGTAGATTGACAAGCTGACCTTGACCAGTTCGTCCTCCACCAATATGCTGTTGATGCTTCCTTTTACACGTCCGGAAGAGAAACCGCTGACTGTGGCATACAGGTAAGTACCACGCCTGACCACGCTCTCGTTGATTTCGATGTCGTCCAGCAGGCGCAGCCGCACACGCGAGCCGTCCACGGCCTTGATGTTTTCGTCGATGATCGCCTTGATGAGTTTCGGTTCCCGTGCATCTTTCGCCAGTGTGTTGAAGTAGTCCGAAGTCGTCTTTACCTTCTTCACCACCTCGCTTGCCTTGTCCGTCTCCGCAGGAGCTTTGACCGAACGGCTTTCCTCGTCGATGGTTCCCTTGGTCTGCGTCATCGTGTCCGGCGGAGCCACCGTTGCGGTGCTGTCCGTTGCGGACGGCATGACCTCCCGTTGTCCTCTCAACCTCGCTTCGGCGAGTGCTTTTTCCAGTTCTGCGAGAGCTTCCTGCTCCCGCCTCTTGGCATCGGCCGCTTCCGCTGCCAGATCTTTCTCCTTTTCCTGCCGGTCAAGCAGGGCGATATCCTCTTCGGTGTATTGCGATTCATATTCCTCTTGGTTATCGTCCGGTTCGTCCCGCTCGATGTTGTCCACAGCGGAATAATCTTGTATCTTGCCCCATGATTTGGCCATGTTCTCATACTTGCTGCCGATACCGTCGCCGCCCTTGATTTGGGCGTCCGGCAATTCGGGATTCAGGAACTCGGTCGTCTGGAGTGTCTTGTCCTGTACCTCGGCCTTCTCGGTATGGAACAGGTCGAAAATGAAGTACGACGTGCCGAGAAGGGGGATATAGAGGATAGCCGGAAGCATATACTTCGGCTGCCTGAAATTGATTCTCTTGAAGATATTGTTCATTGTTTCCCTTTAATTGAGTTGCACATACTTGCTTATAGTTCTCTCAAACGGCATATTCATAAGCCTGCCGTTCTATTCCGGCCTTTCCGTACCGCTTTCCTTCGTATCGAATCTTCGTACATGCGGTACGGAAAGCATCTTATGCCGTTCCCGGAGCACGGAATCCTGCATTTCCGTGGCCGTTCGGCGGACTGGATGATGGCAGTACACCACCGTCAGGCGGTAAATATTCCATGTCAGCCCGCAGATGGCGAAGCCGAATACGATGACGAGAAACAGCGTCCGGTGGGCGTTGGCGAAACCCTGTACTTTGGCCACTGCCTTGTCGATACGTGTCGCTTTGGCGAAGCGTCGCCCGGCATCCACGTCGCGTTCGTAGCGCTCCTTGTATTTCGGGTCGTTTTTGTCCGGCATCTTCTCGCCGAACAGCATACGTCTGAATCCTTTGATATTCATAGGGCTGGTAGAGTTAATAGTTGCTTTTTGTCTTTTGCTCGATGTCCTTGTTCAGCAGCGTGCGCCAGTTCACGATGAGCAGCCCGTGCGGGTTGTTCTCCGTCCGGGGTACACGCTTGAGCTGTCCCGCCGTAACCAGTTCGCGCATCAGGATATTGCTGCGCCGTTCGATACGCTGCCGCCCGTAGTAAGTGAACTCCATCTTCTCCTTGTTGAAGGTGATACTGTCGCAGAAAATCGAAAAGACGGCACTCGTTCCCAAGATGTTGGAATAGAAGCCTTTCTCCTTGAGCGTATTGTACTGCGCCAAGCCCGTTTCGTCCACTAAGTACATCGCTTTCTCCATCGTGTAGCGGATGTACTTGTCGTCGGGAGCAAGGGTAAAGAAGTAGTGGTGGAACATTTCGACATGGCTCTTGGCTTCCACGTCGAGCGTTTCCTCCATTGTCGTGCGGCGTACCAGTATGGGCACGTTGCCGTCCAGCACATACACTTTCTTTTGAGCGTCCGTAACCATCGTGCGGGCCGTCCAGATACTCGACACGCTGATGATGACGCAGCCCACAAGAAAGGCGGTGCAAATAATTCCGACCAGTTTGATTTTGTTCTCTAAATTCTTGATGACCATTTTGTTTGAATATTTATCGTTACTTTGTTATCTCATTACCGTACCCATTGCGCCTGTTGCCGTCATTTTAGCCTGCTGCGCCACGCCCTCGCCGAAGTTTCGGGTTGAGAACGCCGTGTCACCCTCCGGTATCATCCATGCCGCAAGGTCGGGGACGAGGTTCAGGCATTTCAGGGCCACGATGCTTGCCGCCATCAGATAGCCCGCCGAGAAGAAGGAGTTTTGCAGGTAAGCTGCCATCGTCTGCTCGCTTGTCGTTATCGCCGTCAGGTTCTCCACCTGTATGCAGAGCACGATGTCGAACAGCAGCAGTACGTAGAAGCCCACGAAGTAGAGGATATTATGGCGTAAAACAAAGTCGTAATAAATCAAAGAAAATACGTGTTATCACATTGATACACAGACACTTCTTTGATTTGATTTCTTTTATTTCCTTGACTGTTAAAAATCTATTTTTGGTGCATTTTTGTTGCACGTTTGTTACGCGAAACAAAATAATCTTTATAACTTTGACCTCAGAGAAACCCGAATGGGGGCATAAAATAGAAACAAATAAAAGCATATAACAGCATGGGAAGACAAAAGAAAGTATCAAAACCGAAAGAGCCTGTTCGCATTCGTCAGCGCAAGTTGAAGAATGGAAATATTAGCCTCTATCTCGACATTTATTCAGATGGTGTCAGAAAATACGAGTCGCTGTCGCTCTACCTCGTTCCAGAGAAAGACCCGATTTCAAAAGACCAGAACAGACACGCTATGCAAGTGGCAAACAAGGTGAAGTCAGAAAGAATATTGGGGTTACAGAACCGTGGCATCAAACAATGGGAGAAAATCAAGCAAGAGAATATGCCACTGCTGACTTGGCTCTGCAAATATGAGGAGTCGGACGGCAACTTTGCCAAATCCACATTGAAAGGCAGAAAGGAGATGCGCCACAAGATAGAACAGTACCTTGCCACGACTGGCGACATCAATATCTGTTTGTCAGAAATAGATGTTGATTTCTGCCGTGGCTTCGTGAAGTTTTTGAAAACGGCACATCATGGAGTGAAGAAAGACGCTACTGCTGTTATCAGTCAAGGTTGCGCACATCATCATCAAGCGGTATTCAATGGAGCGTTGAATAAGGCAGTGCGTGAGGGTATCATAGCAAGCAATCCAATGAAACTGTTGGATGCTAAGGAGAAGCATCAGCCAGCCGAAAGCGTAAGAGAATATCTGACCATTGACGAGCTAAAAGCCATTATGAAAGCGGACTGCGCCAACACGGAAGTAAAAAAGGCATTTATCTTCTCTTGCTTTGCCGGATTGCGCTTGGGTGATGTACGTGCGCTCACATGGAACAAGGTGTTTCTCGCATCTGACGGAAAGACAAAGTTTGTCCGCACAATCATGGAGAAGACAAACAAACTCGTCAATGTTCCATTATCAAAAGAGGCTCTGAACTGCCTTAATGAAAAAGAAGACCCTAACGAGCCGATATTCACTTTGCCAGGCACTCCAACGGTATGTCACGACATTCGTAAATGGATGCAAAATGCTGATATTAAAAAGCACATCTCGTTTCACTGCTCACGGCACACCTTCGCCACGATGATGCTGACACTTGGAGTTGACATCTATACAACAAGCAAATTATTGGGGCATAGCAATGTCTCTACAACACAGATATACAGCAAGATAGTGGACGAGAAAAAAGTGGAGGCGGTCAACAAGGTTGATAATCTATTTGATTAGCACTAATAGAAAAGGTAACTGAAAATGAGTATAGAGATAAGAACAAGAGTGTTAAAAAATGGCAGTCAGTCGCTATACCTTGACTGCTATGAGAATGGTAAAAGGGAATATGAGTCACTGCATTTGTACCTTGTTCCAGAGGTAAACGAAGACGCAAAGCGAGAGAACAAGAACGCCATGAAAAAGGCGGTCGCTATAAAGGCAGAAAGACTCCTTGGTATTCGTAAGGAGGCAAAGTCTCCAGATGAAACGGCATTAAGAAAGGCATCGCCTGTTTTCTCAGAATGGCTGCTTGATTATCACAAGGGGTTGATTGACAGCCAAGCGTATTCTCAGAACTACATCAAGAATGTATGGAAGCTGATAGCCATCATGCACCAATATATGAAATACAGCCATAAAAGTGGCATACGATTGATAGACTTCAATAAAAACGTATATATGGGCTTCTTGAACTATATGAGGGACATCTATGTTTCGCCAAAGTCTCCAAGCAACCCTCAGAAGTTGGCACAGTCCACCATGCACCAAATGCAGACCACACTCAACACCATATTGAACAAGGCTGTCAGAAACGGTCTGATAAGTGCAAATCCTTTTGCTTCATTGGATATAAGGGAAAGGGTCAGCAAGGCAGAGAGTAATATCGTTGCATTGACAAAAGAAGAGGTCATGTCATTGGCTTCCGTAGAAACAGGCAGTCCAGCAACCAAACAATGTTATATGTTCTGTTGCTTTACAGGTTTAAGACATAGCGACATATCCAACTTGAAATGGAAGGATATTCGCCAAACTGATGCGGGATTGGCAATCTATCTGCCTCGTATGCAGAAAACCAAGCACCCCATTCTGATACCATTAGGCAAAAAGGCATTGGAATGGTTGCCCGACAAGGAAGATAAAAGTGAAGATAGCCTTGTGTTTAACACACCGCAAATCTGCAACTGTGACAGAGCCTTGAAGCACATGGCAAAACGAGCTGGCATTACAAAGGTTCTCGGATTTCACACAAGTCGGCACACTTTTGGAACATTGGCTATCCTCGCAGGATGTGACATCTTGACTGTGAGCAAACTATTGGGTCATAAAAGTGTTAAGACAACACAGATATATGCTTCCGTAGCCATGCAGATGAGAGCGGATGCCGTCAAGCGAGTGGAAAAGGTATTTGGAAATTAGGGAAGAAAAGAAAGGGAGTAAGGAGGATAAGATCTCTTTATTCCCTTATTTCGTATCAAATGGGTATGAAAGTGTGAAATATCGTTATATTTTTACCTATTAGAGCCATATAACGAATTATTATCGCAAAATTTAATGTATATTTGCAGTAAAATTCGGTGTAAATATGAAACTGAACAGAATAAAAGACACGTTGGAAGAAAAAGGCATCTCTCAGACATGGCTTGCAAAACAGCTTGGGAAGAGCTTTAGTACAGTAAACTGCTACGCCAGGAATAAATACCAGCCAGATTTGGAAACATTGCTTGAAATATCAAAAATTCTACAAGTCGATTTGAAGGACTTGATAACAGACGAGGACGAGCGAGAGTAAAAACGCCAAATTCTGGATTTTTAGAACTGGACAAAATAACTTCCGATAATAAAACGTTATTTGAACATGGGCATAAGCAAAGAACTTACAGAAGAGGACATCAAGTTCCGCTATATCAACGAAGCCATCACAAGCAAGGGATGGTCAAAGGATAGTATATTCATGGAACAGAAGGTTAAATTTACTGACGGTAAAATTAGCCTTCATGGTAATCTTGTGCATAGAGAGAAACCGAAGTTTGCCGACTATGTACTTTATGCAAATAAGGCAACACCCATTGCTATTGTAGAAGCAAAGGATGCCAATCATTCTGTTTCCCATGGATTGCAACAATCCATGACCTATGCCCAAATGCTTGATGTGAAGTTTGCATACAGTTCAAATGGTGAAGGTTTTGCCGAACATGACTTCTTGACAGGCAAGGAACGCACTTTTGCTATGGACGAATTTCCAACAAAAGAAGAACTTATCGAAAGATATAAAAATGAGGCTAACGATGGAAACGGACTTAACAAACAAGAGCTGGCTATCATAGAGCAGCCTTTTTGCACTGGTCAGAATATATTTCCGCCACGATATTATCAGCGCAATGCAGTAAACCGCACAGTTGGCGCCATTGCCAAAGGACAAAGCCGTGTGCTCCTTGTCATGGCAACTGGCACAGGCAAGACATATACTGCATTTCAGATTGTATGGCGTTTGCTTAAAAGTGGTTTGAAGAAGAAAGTGTTGTATCTTGCAGACCGCAACATATTGGTTGACCAATCCATACAGCAGGACTTCAAACCATTAGAAAAGGTAACGCACAAGATAGATTACTCAAAAGACAAGAACCACTTGGAAGAATTGGGTTCTTATCAAGTGTTCTTTGCACTCTATCAACAGTTGATTGGACAGAATGATGCCAAGAATTATAAGGAGTTGTTTCCTAACCCAGACTATTTTGACCTTGTTATCGTTGATGAGTGTCATAGAGGTAGCGCAAAGGATGATAGCAACTGGCGAAACATCTTGGAATACTTTTCTTCGGCTACTCATATAGGTATGACTGCCACACCTAAAGAAACAAAATATCAGTCAAGTATTGGCTACTTTGGTGAACCAGTCTATACTTACAGTCTTAAAAACGGAATTGAGGACGGTTTCCTTGCTCCTTTCAAGGTTATCAACATCACAACGAACATCGGTGACGAATGGAGACCGACAAAGGGACAAAAGGATATATACGGCAACGAGATAGAAGACCGCATTTATAACAACAGCGACTATGACTATAACATTGTCATAGAAGACCGTATAAGGGAAGTTGCGCATGAGATAACCAACTATCTGAAAAGTACAGATCGCATGGCTAAGACCATAGTGTTCTGTGCTGATGAAACTCATGCGGAACGTATGCGTATGGCTTTGGCTAATGCCAATGCTGATATGTGCAAGAAAAATCCTGACTATGTGGTTCGTATAACTGGTAGTGACGAATACGGAAAAGGCAAGTTGGATTATTTTATTTCCGTTGCCGAGAAATATCCTGTCATAGCAACTACAAGTAAGTTGCTTTCAACTGGTGTTGATTGCAAAATGACAAAACTGATTGTTCTTGACCAACAAATCGGCTCTATGACAGAGTTCAAGCAGATTATCGGTCGTGGCACTCGTCTTCGTGAGAAAGAAGGAAAGACATACTTCACTGTAATGGACTTCCGTAACGTGACACGATTGTTTGCAGACCCTGATTGGGACGGACCGATTGAGATAGACCCGAACTATCCGCCTAAACCACATATTTGTCCTGTTTGTGGACAGAATCCATGCGTGTGTCCCAAACCAACACCAGAGCCCTGCCCCGTATGTGGTCAGATTCCATGTATTTGTCAACAACCGCCCAAACAACCTAAGCCAATAGTCAACTCGGATGGTTGTACAGTAAAGGTTATCAACAAGGTTGTTTCTGTCTATGACACAAATGGTAAGTTGCTTCGCACGGAGAGCATTACCGACTATACAAAGAAAAGTATCATAGACACATACGCTACGATTGACACGTTCACTTCCAAGTGGCAAGAAACCAAGAAAAAGTCAGACATTGCTGAAATGCTTAAAGAAAGTGGCATTGACCTTGCGGTGTTGAAGCATGACCAAAATATGGAAGATGTTGATGATTTCGATTTCATCTGCCATATAGCCTACGGCAAGAAAACACTTACACGACATGAACGTGCCGAACAAGTGAAGAAACGAGACATATTCAGCAAGTATGGTGAACAGGCACGACTTGTGCTTGAAGCCTTGTTGGATAAGTACACCAAGGAAGGTGTGTCTGAATTGGAAAGCCTTACTGTGCTTGAAAATGACCCATTCCGCAAATTGGGTTCAAAGGCAAACATCGTGAAGTTCTTTGGTGGCAAGCAAGGCTATCTTGATGCCGTAAAGGAACTGGAACAATGTATATATAATATAGCATAAAAATAAAAACAAAATATGAGTTTATCAAATTTCGTAAAACGAGTACGCAATATAATGCGCAATGATGCCGGTATCAACGGTGATGCGCAACGCATAGAACAAATGGCGTGGATGCTGTTCTTGAAAGTCTATGACGAGAAAGAGAATGATTGGGAGTTGGACGATGATGATTACAAGTCTATTATTCCAGAAGAATGCCGTTGGCGCAACTGGGCGCATGACGATGGAAGCGGTAATGCCTTGACTGGTGATGAGCTACTTTCGTTTGTCAACAACACATTGTTTGTGGAACTCAAAAACATAGAGGTAACACCAACTACCCCTATCCGTCAGGCGATTGTAAAGACCACATTTGAGGATGCCAATCAATATATGAAAGATGGCGTTCAACTTCGTCAAGTGCTGAATGTGATTGACGGTTTGAACCTTGGTGACTATGAGGAAAGTCATGCTTTCGGTGAGATATACGAGACAATCCTCAAAGAAATGCAGTCGGCAGGTTCCTCTGGTGAGTTCTACACCCCAAGAGCCTTGACCGAATTTATGGCAGAGATAGTCAATCCGCAGATTGGTGAGAAAATGGCAGACTTCGCTTGTGGTACAGGAGGTTTCATCACAAGTTGGCTGGGTGAATTGGACAAGAAGGTAAAGACTGCAGAAGACCGCAAAGAGTACAATCAGTCTGTATTTGGCATAGAAAAGAAACAATTCCCATATATGCTATGTGTGACAAACCTGTTGCTGCATGGTATTGACACGCCATTGGTATATCACGACAACTCGCTTACAAAAGATGTACTCAACTATACAGACGGCGACAAGTTTGATGTTGTGTTAATGAACCCACCATACGGTGGAAACGAGAAGTCGGATGTCAAGTCACATTTCCCTTCTGATATGCGCAGTAGCGAGACTGCTGACTTGTTCATGGTTCTCATCATGTACCGACTGAAGAAGAATGGTCGTGCAGCGGTCATTGTCCCAGACGGTTTTCTGTTTGGAGCGGACAACACAAAGATAGCCATCAAGACCAAGCTACTCAGAGATTTCAACTTGCATACCATTATCCGTTTGCCAGGCAGTATCTTTGCACCTTACACTTCGATTGCCACGAACATTTTGTTCTTCGACAATACCAGTGCGGAGGGTGCTCCAGAAGGTTATTCTACAAAGGAAACGTGGTTCTATCGTTTGGATATGCCAGAGGGTTACAAGCATTTCTCCAAGACAAAATCTATGAAGTCGGAACATTGCGACCCAATCCGTGAGTGGTGGAACGACCGTAAGGAGATTATTATTGCTGATGGAGACGAGAAATCTCGTTGCTATTCGGTTGAAGACCTTATCGCCACCGATTGCAACTTTGACCTGTGCAAGTTCCCGAAAGAGGATGAAGAAATCTTGCCTCCTGCCGAACTGCTTGCCGACTATTTCAAGAAACGCAAGGCTCTTGATCATGAAATTGATAAGACATTAGCAGAGATACAGCGTATCTTGGGGATAAATGTAAATGTGGACGAATTGTAAAATGTGGAACGGTGTTCCACAAATCTAAAAGATTGGCATGGAGAATAAAGGTTTGACAAACATAAATGATGCTGCCTATCAGAAATTGATAGACAACATAACCACGCTATGGGGTGAGGCGAAGTCAAAAGCCATTGCTGCGGTCAATACGGAATTGCTTGATGCCAACTGGCAAACTGGAAAGTATATCGTTGAATTTGAACAGGGTGGTAAACAAAGAGCTGAATATGGCAAAAGGTTACTTGTAAACCTTGCAAAGGATTTGACAGCAAGAAATGGTAAAGGTTTTAACCGAACAAATCTTACCTATATGCGTAAGTTATACTTGGCATTCCCAAAATGTGGGACACTGTCCCACAAATTGACATGGAGCCATTACTATGAACTGTTGAAGTGTGATAATGCACTTGAAATGCAGTTCTATTATAAGGAATCCATCAAGGAATGTTGGAAAGTTAGAGAACTGAAAAGACAGATGAAAAGTTGTCTGTTTCAGCGACTTGCACTAAGCACAGACAAGGCAGGAGTTCTTGCTTTGGCTAACGAGGGGCATCAAGTACAAACTCCGCAAGACATCATCCGTGACCCTTTCGTGCTTGAATTTGCAGGACTTCCCAAACAAAAACGCTATAAGGAGGGTGACTTGGAAAAGGCTCTGAAAGACCACATGGAGCAGTTCCTTTTGGAAATGGGACGTGGCTTTGCATTTGTGGGCAGACAATACTCCATGCAGATAGGAAGCCGGCAGTTCAAGGTGGATTTGGTGTTCTACCACTGTATCTTGAAATGCTATGTGTTGATTGATTTGAAGCGAGCAGAGATAAAGCATGGTGATATTGGACAGATGAACCTCTACTTGAACTATTTCAAAACCGAAGTATGTCAACCTGACGATAATCCACCCATTGGCATAGTTTTGGGAGCAAGGAAAGACGAACTTCTGATGGAATATGCCTTGGAGGGTATAACCAATCAATTGTTTGTGGCACGTTACCAACTCTATTTGCCAAAGCGTGAAGAACTGCAAGCGCAACTTGACAAGTTGTTGGACGAAGCAGAGTAACAACAATAAAATAAGGACATTTCGATTTTATAGCATAATTATGAAAAGTAATATTGGAATACAAATCATTTTGTCTATTGTACTGACTATGTGCAGTATCAATATAAATGCACAAACGGTTGGATATACATATCGACCTTTGGCTGCTGAGGGATGCAACATGAAATATAGCGTTGCAAAGCAAGATACGGCATATTACATTATCGCAACCGTAAAGTCAGACAGACTGAATTTCCTGAAAGAATCAACCATGTTGTTGAAAACATTCGATGGTGAAGTTATTAAACTTTATGGTTCTCAGATTGGTAGCGGCTCTGAAACGGCAGGTATTGTCTCTGGCAATATAGTCCTTCCAGTGACAGAAATCAGTTCTACAGCTCAATTCAAGATAAGTCCACAACAATTTGAGTTGTTGAAAAAAGGCGTGGCTAAGATAAGGTTATCTACCATACCTATTGAGCATGAGCGAACATTTGCCAAAGATAAAATAGGCAAGAAACTTTATCAGTTCTTCTTGAAGCAGAAGAATAAGGACAATGATTTCTAACGATAGAAAATTACAATGAACGGAAAGCAATTAAAGAATAGCATATTACAATGGGCGATACAGGGAAAACTTGTACCGCAAGACCATAATGACGAACCAGCAAGCGTATTGCTTGAAAAGATTCGCCAAGAGAAAGAACGCTTGATCAAGGAGAAGAAAATCAAGCGTGACAAGAACGCATCCATTATCTACCGTGGTGAGGACAATTCCTATTATGAGAAGATACTTGCTACAGGGGAGGTTAAGTGTATTGATGAGGAGATACCATTTGATGTTCCGCAAGGGTGGGAATGGTGTAGAGTTTCATCCCTTTTCCAAATAAATCCAAAGGTAGTTGCTGAAGACAATACAACCGCAGCATTTATTCCTATGGAAGCAATTTGCGCAGGATATGGCTCTGAATTTAGATATTACGAGAAGGAATGGGGTGAAATCAAGTCTGGCTACACGGCTTTTGCAGACAATGATATTGCATTTGCAAAAATTACCCCTTGTTTCCAAAACAGGAAATCTGCAATCTTTGAGGGTTTGCCCAATGGTATAGGATCAGGAACGACAGAGTTGAAAGTATTGCGTACCTATGGTGAGACTATAAATCGTTGGTTCGTTTTGTACTTTTTGGAGTCTCCATATTTTATTGATGAAGCGACATTCAAAGGAACTGCAAACCAACAACGTATAATCGTAGGTTATCTAGAAAACAAATTATTTCCTCTTCCACCTTTAGCAGAGCAAGAGCGTATTGTAGATAAGATAGGATTAGTGATGCCGATTATTGATAAATATTCAAAGTCACAGGAACTTTTAGATAAGATGAATGTGGAACTTAATGAATGTTTGAAAAAATCTGTATTACAAGAGGCAATACAAGGAAAACTCGTTCCACAAATAGCGGAAGAAGGTACAGCACATGAGCTACTTGAACAAATAAAAGCTGAGAAGCAGAAACTCGTTAAAGAGGGTAAGTTGAAGAAGTCAGCCTTAGCTTCTTCTGTTATATTCCGTGGTGAAGATAACAAGTATTATGAGCAGATAGGCAAAAAATGCTTGGATATAACTGAGCAAATTCCCTTTGAAATCCCAAGTAATTGGGAATGGGGTAGAGTTCGTAATGTATCAAACTCTTATATTGGTCTAACGTATAAACCGACAGATATTGACGAGAAAGGAACTATCGTATTACGTTCCTGTAATATACGAAATGGCAAGTTAGCATTAGATAATATTGTAAGAGTAAGTTCTTCCATATCTGAAAAATTGCTTATAGAAGAGAATGACATTATAATTTGTGCAAGAAATGGGAGCAAACGATTAGTTGGAAAATCGGCTCTTATAAGGAATTTGTCAGAACCAATGACATTTGGCGCATTTATGGCAATATGCAAAACTCCTATTTACGAATATATGTTTGCTTATTTGCAGTCTGATTTGTTCTTTGGGCAGTTGAGAGATGTGAGTAATACAACCACAATCAATCAACTAACCCAAAACAAATTCAATGATTTTCTTATTCCGATACCACCTATAAGGGAACAAGAGCGTATTGCTTTCAAAATAAGCCAGTTATTTCAAAAATTGCGCTGATAACCCTATCTTTTGGACTATTCTTTTCTGCTCTTGAAATGGCGGAATGCCAATTATAAGACCATAGAATAGCTCCTTGTTGAGGTGTGGAATAGCAGCTCCTTTCTTTGAATTGCGCAAAGTTTCTTTGTAAAACTGTATAAATGCCAAAATATAAGGTTCATACAGTGAAGAACTTATCCATAGTTGCTTGAAAGTGCTACCCATATAGCCATCTTGTGGTACGATGAAAACTTCACCAGAGTTTTCACCGTCCACAAGCATTATATTGTCACCCTTATAGACAAGTTTGCCTTGTTCAATAATAGTTCCAGAACTTTTACCACGTAAGTATTTGGCATCTAACAGGCATTGTTTGCCAGTGGTTTTCAAGCCGTCTGTAAGTTGGCAAACAGCATATAATCGAACAATAGACCAAGAACTTGGAAAGTCAAAAGGAAGTTCAATCTCTGTCACTTCGCTCCCTATCTGCTCATAATACTTGATAAAACCTCATTTATTTTGCCTACTATTCTACTTTGTTCTGCCATTGGAGGCAATGGTAGATACAACTCTTTCAGCCGTTCTTTACCAAGATTATAAAAAGCAGCACCAGACTTCTTGGTTATTCCTCGCATGGTCTCAATTAGGAATGGACTTTGAAGAAAATACGCAAGTAGCAAGGAGTGATTAAAGGCTTGAATGTATGGACTAATGATGAATACAAAACCGCCAGCACTAACATTATTGTAGTCTTTTTCTATTACTGCCATTTTACCAATATTCTCCAAACTGGTTACAGCAGGAGTAATGATGCAATTCTTCTTTAGAATGGTATTCGCATTGACAAACTCTTCTGACACAAATACGTCATCATCTTTGAATATATACTTATTGGGTAGAATGTTTCCACCACGTAATATTCTAATGCCTTTCTTGTTTGCGTTTGCTTGCTCTTTTTTGAACGAGGCACCTGTCTGTATATCCAATAAGTCTTTGACTTTGCACCAAATCCATGTTTCGGGTATTTGAAACGGCAAAAACTCCTCAATACAAACTGGACTACCGTCTATCAACTCATAATACTTGTTATCGTCACCACGAAAGATAACAGAATCGCTGAAGGCTGACTTCTTTAGCTTGCCTTCTTTCACTAATTTTTGCTTCTCCTTTTTTATCTGTTTGAGCAGTTCTTGGGCTGTGCCTTCCTCTGCAATTTGCGGAACGAGCTTGCCTTGTATAGCTTCTTGCAGAATTGCCTTCTTCATGCGTTGGTACATATTGTTATTTAACGCATTAAGTTCTTCTTGCTTATTGCTGTAAATACCAAGAAAATGTGTTAACTCTGTAATGTTCGCAACAATTCTTTCCTGCTCATTTATTGGTGGTAAAGGGAACAACAAAGTTTCCCAATTCCCCCTATTGATTATAGGGGTCGCTGTTCCTGTAGCCTTATCCATTATTGCCAGCCTAAAGTATTCTGATTGTAAAACTATATGGACAAACTCTACATTACATAAATAGGGCGTTATAGAATTTATCTGCTGATTAAAAGTCACAGGCTTGTCTGTTATGGCACATTTACCAATAGACCCTCCAATGCAGACTTGCAAAATAGTATTCTTTGGTACAATACGCCCATAATCAACTCCAATATCTGACAATCCCTGTGTTACACTTACAATTTTGGAATTTAGTATGTTTGCAGGACCTAAAAATGGAATATAATCACCAAAGTATTCTGGATGTGATTTGGAAGGTGTTGTACCTGTTTCTGTTTTTCCGACTTCAACTAATCTGCACCATTCCCACCCTTGCGGTATCTCAAACGGCACTTCCTCATCAATGCACTTCACCTCGCCTGTAGCGAGCATCTTCTCATAATAGGAACTCATAGAACAAATCCATGCCTATTTATTAGGACAAC
>OHPK01000264.1_pt1 | contig 31299 bp, 25 predicted proteins | sample 1577661 | NCBI WGS metagenome assembly OHPK01 (sample SAMEA3879556, study PRJEB24766) | human gut metagenome | biome: human-associated habitat; feature: feces | place: USA | collected 1985/1987
CTGATACTCCCCTATAAAAATGGCTATTTATCAACTGTTTGTTGTGACATAGCCTTGTCAAAATGGTTACGGAGTATTCAGCTGACCTTTTTGAATTTTGCAGCAGAGTTGACAAAGACAGACAACTTCACAAAAACGAGCGAGCTATTTTAGTTAATCAACCGCCGAATTTTTTTGATGTGTCTTGCTTGCCGTGGATAAAATACTCCCATTTTGACATTCACGTTTTTGACGAGGGAAAATTTCTCGCCCCTGTGATCACTTGGGGTAAATTTGAAAAAAAGGACGGAAAACTTATCATGCCGCTTACCATGAACATTCACCATGCGGTTGCTGACGGTTTCCATCTGTCAAGATTTTTCAACGAAGTACAAGAATTGGTGGATTCTTTGAACTAAGAAACATACATAAGCAACATACAATTGATTAAAAAATAAAACGAGCAAAGCATCTCAATCTTTGCTCGTTTTTTATTCTTATAAACTTTGCTGTTTGTCTGTGCGGTTTTTTTTTGTATTATATAGTTTCTAATAAATGTTCATTTCTAATTCTCCAAGGCTATTGATTTTCAATGCGGGGATTTGATGACCGTTATACCGCTTTACCATTATAAAAAATTTTGCGCGGTGGTGGTGAATTTCTATGTGTGAGATGCTAATGGAGCAAGGGCGTGCTGTGCGCAGTAAAAGGGGGTAGGGGACAAGCACAAGGGAGAGTGTGGTGATTCGGGGTTGTGTGTAGGCGGTCAAGAAAATCGGTTATTCTCTTTGATCGCGCTTGCGCTGTAAAAACCGTTGTTACTGTTTGCTTTCTGCAATTTGCTGCATAAGCGATTTCAGCTCTTTTATAAATACGCTTACGTGATATCCGTCGCATGCGGCATGATTTACCTGTATTGCAAGCGGCATCATTATACGATTGCCTTCCCGATAATATTTGCCCAGCGTGAATATCGGAAGCAAAAATTTATATTGATTTTCAATATTGAGAGTAAAAGACGAGAATGTTTCCCATGGTATCATGGATACGGGTATAGCGTTTTCCGGCGGAGCGGATTTTGCATCAAACTGTTTGTTGTTGCCACACTCGGCCATATCTTTGTCGTAACGTACGCAAAACTCGTCGATGTCGTCGGTGTATTCCGTCCACACATTGGAAAAAGTTTCGGTATCTTTATGAAATACTGTATAACATGGTAAAACTTTGTCAAAATATGCCGCGTTGCCGTCTTTATCCGTCGTCGTTCTGAACTCTTTATGACGGTTTGCAATGTTGGTTATGAGATAAAGCATTGTAGGATACAACTTTCGCGACGTACCTACAATTCCCGTAATGTCGAGAATTGTTGTAAATGCGAAAGTGCAGGGATTTGTTGTGTAATAATGATGAAAATGCTCCTTTCTCGCCCAGGTTTCATCAAATAGCGTGTATGACGGCATTATTAATTATATTTATGTTTGTCTATATTCGCTTTTTTATGTGTTGTGTATTTATTGTTGTTTATTTTACAGCGTTGCCGGTGGAAGCGGCGCAATTTTGAGGTCGGACAGCGCATTGAGCACATAAGGCAAGAGTTCTTCGTATTTGGAAAGACCTTTTTCGAGAACTTCACCGAAACTTTCCGTTGCTTCTTCGTCGGCACCGTCCGACACTACTTTCATAGAAAATACGGGAATTTCGTTGCGTTCTGCGGCAAGGCAAATTCCCGCTATTTCCATTTCGCAAATATCGGCGTCGAACGTTTCGCGCAGGAATTTTTTGGTTGCGGAGTCGGCAACAAATTTGTCTCCGCTAGCCGCCGTTACCGTCCTCAACGGTTTAGGCAAAAGGCTTGATACTTTGTCGCGTATTGTTTTGTCGGTGACGAAGTACGGACTATCGTGTCCGTCGTAGCACCCGAGCACTGTTCCGTTGACGGCGGAGATGTCAAACTGGTGATGTACCGCGCGTTCTACAAGCACGAGTTCGCCGACTTTCAGGGCAGAGTTGAGCGAGCCCACAAAACCGAAGTTGAGCACTGCTTCTATATCGAAAAGGTCGGCAAGCAATTGAACCGCCATTGCGGCACGGATTTCGCCTATTCCGGACGTTGCAAGATATACCGTGTGTCCTTCCGCTTCAATTTGTCGGACAGTTACACCAGACACTGTAACTTCGGCAACAACGTTGCCCAGTTTCTGAAAAATCGGTAGGGTTTCTTCTGCCATTGCGGTTATAATTCCTATTCTCATAAACGCCTCCTTGTTTATGATATCACTTTATTCCGCACCGAACAATACACGCGTACCAATATTTTTTGCGCAATTTGACAGTCTGCGCAAAATCAGAGTTTATCGTCACGTTTTGACACTACAAACAACCATTTTGGCGCGTCGCATTTTGCTATTGCTCCGTTTGCGTTTTTTCACCCGTACACCTGCGCTCGGTTCGGTTGATTTATCTTTCGTTTGATGATATTATCTTTTTATGAAGTTCAACTGGAAACGTACCGTTCTTTGCTCTCTTGCTTTCGGCTGGATTTCCCTTTTCTGGGGGTCCTACGATTCCATTATGCAGTCCATAAACTACGACGTTTTCGGACTCAATTCCGTTTGGCACGGCGTCATTATCGCCGCGGACAATATCCTGGGTTTGATTCTTCTGCCGCTCTTCGGCAAGCTTTCGGACAAAGCCAAATCACCTTTCGGCAACCGAAAACCGTTTATAGTAATCGGCACGATTATTTCTATGATCGGTTTTATGGGCGTTTGCGTCTTTGCTTCGCTTGGAAAAAACTATTTCGTTCCGTTTATCATATGCCTTATGATTTGCCTTGCGGCTATGGCGGCGTATCGCAGCCCCGCATTGGCGCTTGTCCCCGACATAAATCCCGACCGTTTCCGTTCCGTGGCTAACGCTATCAGCAACATCGTATCCGTTGTGCTTACCGTCGTATCGATGCTGTACTTCTACGTATTCATGATGTTCGACGGCTACTATGCAATAGGGGCGGCGTTTGTGGTCACGACTTTCATAATGCTTATATGGTTCTGCTTTGCCGTGAAAGAACCCAAATTCAAAGCGGATATGCAGAAGGAATGCGAAATCGCGGCAGAGAAAGAACGTATCGACGCAGAGCAGAAGCGGCTTAACAACGAAATCAAAGACTCGTCGTTCGAGAATGTGGAAAAAGAGATAATGTTTTCAAAGAACCACGCGCTCGACGTCAAGTCGTTCACCGAGGACAGCCTTTTGCACCTTCCGTCATTCGACGCCGCACTAAGTCACGAGTATATAGCCCGCCGCCGTTTCGAAAAGAACGAACGGAGAACGGGCGCATTCGGCAAAACAAGCCTTCGCAATCACCGTTCGTTTTCGCGTTTCTGCATTCTTGCCGTTGTATTCTGTTTCTATATGACATACAACGCTCTGACGTCGAACTTTATCAAATATGCGGAGTATATCCTCGGTTTCCAGCAAAACGAAGCGATTATCCCGCTTATTCTGGCACAGGTTGCCGCAATGGTTGCATTCCCTCTTGCAAGTATCCTGTCCACAAAAATCGGAAGAAAATATACAATACTCATAGGTTTTGCGATTATGATTACGGCGTTTTCTGGAAGTATTGCGTTTTCGACGCCGCACCCCGGACTGTACGTCATATTTATGGTGCTCGGCGTAAGCTTCGGTCTGGTTATGGTTAATATCTACCCGTTCTTCCTCGAAACGTCAAAAAACAACAAACTCGGCGAAGATACGGGCATTTTCTCCATGGCAATGACGGTTGCAATGGTCATAACCCCCATTCTTTCGGGCGCGCTTATTTCTTCGACGTCGGGTTGGTTCGGCGGCGGAGAAAACGACGGTTTCCGCATACTCTTCCCGTACAGCATAGTTTTCCTTGTTCTGGCGTTTATTCTGACCGCATTGATCAAATCGGGCAAACCCGTCAAAAACGCAAAATCGGGGTTGGAGGTTCTCGATGTCGACCTCGATTGATAAAAAGCTGCTGATCGGTTATTCCGCATCGCTCGGGATTGACGTCGACGACCGCGCCGCCGACGTGCTGAACGGGTTTTACGGGCTCGTCGTAGAGGAAAACGCAAAATACAATCTAACCGCAGTAATCGACCCTGACGGCTTTACGCAAAAACATCTAATCGACAGTATTGCCGCCGCGGATTTATTCCCGGAAAACGCTACCGTGTGCGACATCGGGGCAGGGGCGGGATTTCCGAGCGTTCCGCTTGCAGTCATCAGACCAGACCTGCAAATCACCGCGCTCGATTCAACCGAGAAAAAAACAAGGTTTATTGATTATGCCGCGTCGACTCTCGGCATAAAAAATATATCCGTGCGTGCCGCAAGAGCGGAAGAATGCGCGGATTTGAGAGAGCAGTTTGACGTCGTTTGCGCGCGAGCCGTTGCGGCTCTTCCAATACTTTTGGAACTGGGCGTACCTTTGCTCAAAAAAGGCGGCGTATTTATTGCATACAAAACCGACTTGTCCGAACTGGAAAGCGCGTGGTCTGCAATGAAAAAACTGGGCGTGGAAAACGTAAACAAAAAATTTTTTTCTCTGCCTTCGGGTGACAGGCGAGCGGTTCTTGTGTTTAAGAAAACAAAGCCGACTCCGAGCTGTTATCCTCGCAGATATTCGCAGATAAAAAAATCTCCCCTTTAAGAGGAGATTTTGTTTTTTGTCTTTTTCCTTTTTTCGTGGTTTATTTAATCTTTTTATATCAATAAACCGATTGTTTTGCGCAAATCAATTCTGTTCGTGTTACAGTTTTTCGTTGAGTTTGAGTATCTGAATGAGCGCGTGTATTCTGTCGATGTCGTCTTCGTTGAAATAGTCGATTATTATTCTGCCTTTTTTGTCGTTGCCGAGGAGTTTGACCTTGGTTGCAAAAATGCGTTTCATATCGTTGACCATTTCTTTGAGTTCAACGGACATTTCGCGTTCTTTGCGAGGACCGCCGGGAATTGCCTTACGGGTAAAGTAAAGGCGTACACGGTTTTCGATTTCACGAACGGTAAGCTTGTTGTCGCAAGCCTGTTTTGCAAGGTTGATAAGATACTCTTTGTCGTCGATGGAAATCAACGCTCTTGCGTGACCGGGGGAGAGTATCCCTTCGCGCACCATTTCGGTGACTTCTTTCGGCAACTGCAACAAACGCAATGTATTGGTGACGTAAGGGCGGGATTTGCCGATACGGAGCGCGACGTCTTCCTGGGTGAGCCCGTGGTTTTCCATCAGCTCTCTCATACCTTCCGCGGCTTCGATTGCGTTGAGGTCCTCACGGTGCAGGTTTTCGATGAGTGATATTTCCTGTATCTGCTGTTCGGTAAATTCGCGAATTATCGCGGGCACTTTTTTCAGCCCCGCCATCATAGCCGCTCTGAAACGGCGTTCGCCTGCGATTATGAGATAGCGGCCGTTGTCCTGTTTTACAAGCAACAGAGGTTGCAGAACGCCGTACGTCGCAATCGACGTCGACATTTCTTTCAACGACTCTTCGTTGAACGTTTTGCGCGGCTGATTGGGGTTGCGGTCGATTTGCGAAATTTCCACTTCGACGGTGGGCATATCCTTGACTTCGACTTTTACGTTTTCTTCGTTGTCGGTGAAAAGAGCGGTGAGTCCTTTTCCGCCGAGTCCGCCTTTTGCTGCCATAATTACCTCACTTTATTTTTCTGAGAAATTCTTCCACAAGCGCTTCGTACGCGAGTGCTCCCGCGCATCTTCTGTCGTAAGCGATAATAGGTTTGCCGTAGCTCGGCGCTTCCGCAAGTCTGACGTTTCTCGGAATTTTGGTGTCGAAAACCTTGCTCCCGAAAAACTTTGCTATTTCTTCCGTAACACCCTTTGACAGTTTTAACCTGCTGTCGTAAAGAGTAAGTACAACCCCTTCGACTTCGATTGTGGGATTGAGGAATTTCTTGACGAGTTTTATCGTGTTCATCATCTGCGACAACCCTTCGAGCGCGAAATATTCGCTCTGTATCGGAACGAGAACGCCGTTGCTTGCCGCAAGCGCGTTAACGGTCAGCAACCCGAGAGAGGGCGGGCAGTCGATGAAAATAAAATCGAAATCGTCTTTTATGTCGGAGAGTTTTTCTTCCAACACTCTTTCGCGACCTATTACTACCTGCGCAAGTTCAAGCTCTGCGCCCGCAAGGTCGGAAGAAGAATTTATGATTTTGAGATTTGGAATTTCGGTATCTTTTATTGCAAGATTGATATAAAGGTCGTCGCAAAGCACCTCGTAAAGGGATTTTTTGTCTTTACGTTCGAAAAATCCGAGCGAACTCGACGCGTTTCCCTGTGGGTCGGTGTCGATAATCAGCACTTTGTTTCCTTTATCGGCAAGGTACGCCGACAAATTGACGCAGGTTGTGGTCTTTCCTACGCCGCCTTTCTGATTGGACACCGCGATTATCTTTGCCATGAACAAAGTATATATCATGAACAACCAAAATTCAAGTTGTTCCACAAAAAAGTTTCACAACGGCATTTTTCAGCATTTTACGACTTGTTTTGCAAGGCGGTGTGGACAAGCGTTGATGCGTGTGCGCAACTTGTTGAAATCGTGGCGGAATTGTGCACATTTTCATGCGGCGTATTTTCAATATGTTGATATTGCGGTATTTGTCAAAACCAACGGGTGGTGGTGGGGTTTTGTTTTTCCACTTGTCAACATGGCTTATTTATGCTATTATTATTAAAAATCAAAATAATAATTTTGAAGGCGGAAAAATGAAAGTTTTATGTCAAGGTACAGAGCTTAGCGACGCTCTCGCAAAAGTAACAAAAGCACTTCCTTTCAAAAGAAGCAATCCTATTCTCGACGGTGTCAAACTTACTGCTGCCGGAGATACTTTGACATTGTTCGCAACGGACACCGAACTTGCAATCGAGAAAAAAATCAACGCAGAAGTTCTCATCGAAGGCGAATGCGTGATCCCCGGCAAACTTTTTGCCGATTATGCGAAAAAAATCGAAGACGAACAGCTTGAACTCGACGCTACGGGCGAAAACAAACTCGTCATTCGTTATCTCGACAGCGACGTTTCGATAAAAGGTTTCGACGCTGACGATTATCCCGTTTTCAAAGAGGTTGCAAAAGAGCGCTCCTTCATAATTTTGAAGAAAAACCTCAAAGAACTTATCAACAAGATAATTTTCAATGTTGCCACCGACGAAGCGCGTCCATCCCTTCGCGGTTGCTGCCTGAATATCAAAAAAGACGAAGTCGAAGGCGTTGCGTCCGACGGATACCGTCTTGCTCTTTCCAGAATGCCTATCAAAAACAACGGAATCGAAGAGAGCATAGTCGTTCCCGCAAAGAGCCTTATGGAGCTTAGCAGACTTATCGACGATGAAGACGAATCCATGACCGTTTACGTCGACAACAATTTCGTAATGGTCGATCTTTTCCACACCAAAATAGTGACCAGACTGATTGCCGAAAGTTACATCAGCTACTCAAAAATCATTCCTTCCGCATTCAACACCGAAGTCACTATCGATAAAAAGATTTTTGAAAACGCAATCGACCGTGTTTCACTCATCAATAGAAACTCCAAACGCTATTGCGTGAAATTCGACATCAAGGAAGACTGCATGAACCTGAGCGCGGAAAGCGAAGACGGAACCATCAATGAAAGAGTTCCGATTTCACTGAAAGGCAAAGACCTGATTGCGGGATTCAACAGCAAATTCGTTATGGAGTGCATGAAAGCAATCGACGACGAATACATCACATTCAACCTTACAACGTCGACCGCACCCGTAATTATCAAAGGCAACTCCGACAGCTGGCTTTATCTTATTCTGCCACTTCGCGTTATTGTCTGATTGTCTTATACGGCAAAGCCATCTAACGCAAAAAAATTTAATTCAAAAATCAAAACAAAAAAGACGGATTTTTCCGTCTTTTTAATTTATCTGTTTATTGTCTTGTTTTTAGAGTCATCTTTTGAATTATGTCACAAAAAAATAAGTTTATTAGCAAAACCTTACCAATAAAACCATTGTTTTGCAATAATTCGAGCGTTTTGTTTTGTTTGAACTATCTGTTCAGCAACATATTTTTCAGGTCTGCGACAACGATTTTTATGCGGGTGTTTGTTTTGATTTCCTCGCTTATTTTGTCGCGGGCGTGAATGACTGTCGTATGGTCGCGGCCGCCGAACATCTGACCGATTGAAACAAGCGGCATGGAGAGCAGTTCGGTGATGAGGTAGATTGCAATCATTCTCGGTTCGACGATATTTTTTGTTTTCTTTTTGGAGAAAATGTCCGTCGTTGTAATTTTGAAATATTTGCAGACCGTCGTCACGATGTCGCTTGCGTCGAGAGTGTCTTTTTTCTCGTCGATAAAATCCTGCAACGCGTCGTAGGCAAGTTCTTTCGTGTCGATAACTTTGTTTGTCAGCGAACTGAAGAAGATTATCTTGTTGAGCAAGCCTTCCATATCGCGGATATTGGTGGTTGCGTTTTCGGCAATGAATTCCGCGACTTCGTCGGAAAGATTGAATTTTTCGTGAGAGGCTTTCATTTTGAGAATTGCAACTCTCGTTTCGGTATCCGGAGGTTGAATGTCAACGGACAATCCCCACGAAAAACGGGTGCGCAGTCTTTCTTCGAGAGTAGGCAAGTCTTTCGGGGCACGGTCGGAAGTGAGTATGATTTGTTTGTTTGCCTGATACAAATCGTTGAAGATATGGAAAAAGGCTTCCTGCGTGGCTTCCTTGCCGCTCAGAAACTGAACGTCGTCAATCATGAGTACGTCGCAGGAACGGTATTTTTCTCTGAAACGGTTGCTTTCTTCGTTACTACCGCCGCGGATTACGCCGATAAGGTCGTTTACTATTGTTTCGGAGTTTACATAGACGACTTTTGTTTTGGGCGATTTCTTTTTCAAATAGTTGCCGATGGCGTGCAGAAGGTGAGTTTTGCCAAGACCGACGCCACTGTAAATGAAAAGAGGGTTATATTTTCCGCCGGGATTTTCCGCAACGGTTTTTGCGGCGGCAAGGGCATATTCGTTGGATCTGCCCTGAACAAACGTGTCGAAAGTGTATTTTTCGAGAAATTGCGAGCGTTTTTCCTGTTTCTGCGTAGTGTTTCCGTCAACAACAAGCCCTTCGTCGGGAAGTGCAACGCTTTGTTTTTCTAGATATGCGTCCTTTTGGTCCTTTACAATGATTTCAACGTCGGTCACAAAAGAATTCAACGCCGTGACAATCTCTTTTATCTGGTCGCGGTAGCGGTTGTCGATGTGTTTTTTTGCGGTTGCCGAAATTGCGGCAAGCACAAAAGTGTTGTCCACAAAACACACAGGTTCGAGCTTTTCTATCCAGACTTCGTAGCTTATCGCCTGCATAGTTTTCGACAGCTCGTTTTTGACGTCGCTCCAGAATTCTTCTTTGCTGACCATAGGGGATATTATAATCAAACGACTTGATTTTTTCAAGCGGAAAAGGCAAAATAAAAACAGACCACAATATATTGACAAACGTACAGAGTTATTCTATATTTTGCGTATGAAAATACTGACCCTGCAACTTGAAAATTTCCGCAATTACGCGTCACAGGACTTCCGTTTCAAAGACGGACTGAATGTCATTTGCGGAAGCAACGGTGCAGGAAAAACAAACGTTCTCGAAAGCGTATATCTTCTGTCTCTTTTTACGTCGCCGAGAACGACAAAAGACCGCGACCTCGTGCTTTTCGGAAAGGATAAAGCGCGAGTCAAAATGCAACTCGAAAAGCGGTTCAGAAAACACACGATAATTCTGCAAATCGAAGCCAACGGCAAGAAAAAAGTCGTGGTCGACGGTATACCCGTAAAACGCGCGGCGGAACTTATCGGTGTGCTTGGCGTGGTGTATTTTTCACCTGACGAAATGCGCCTTGTCAAAGAAACTCCTGCGGAGCGCAGGCGTTTTTTGGACGTCGGACTTTCTCAACAACAACGGGCGTATTTTACCGCGCTGTCGAGATACAACAAAATAATCAAACAGAAAAACAATCTTTTGAAAGACTCTGCAAGACTTCGAAACGTCGATGAAATGTTGTCCGTATGGGACGCGCAGCTTGCGGAATACGGCGCAATCATAATTTTCAAAAGGAAAAAATATCTCGAACAATTAAACAGTGAAGCCGCAAAAATTCATTCCATTCTCAGTGGTGAAAAAGAAAAACTGGAACTCGGTTACGAGTGTCCGATTGACGGTGAAACCGTTGAAGAGATAAAACAAAAACTGTTTGAAAAAATCGAGAGCACGCGCGAAAAAGACAAACAACTCGGTTTCGGAACCGTTGGACCTCACCGCGACGACATTTCCATATCAGTGAACGGATTGGATAGCAGAAAATTCGCTTCGCAAGGGCAGCAGCGGTCCGTTGCGCTTGCAATGAAATTTGGTGAAGCTGAAATGTACCGTGAAGAAAGCGGCGAAACACCTGTTTTGCTTCTTGACGACGTGCTCAGCGAACTAGACGAACAAAGACAGGAAAAATTGCTCGAACTAACGCAAGGTGTGCAAACTTTGCTTACTTGTACCGAATTCAAAAGCGGTCAATACAATTCCATTGTGAAAATAGAAAACGGAAAAATAACAGAGGAGAAGTGATGGGCGAAGTATTTCTCGACGCGTTTATAGACAGTCTGAAAGTTCTTGCTGTACTTTTACCCATCAACTTTCTTATAACTTTTCTCGAACCGCGACTTGCAGGCAAAATCAAACTCAAAGGCAAATTCGCACCGCTTGTGGGTGTAAGCGTCGGACTGTTCCCTCAGTGTGGATTCAGCGTCGTTGCAACCGACCTGTATCAGAAAAGGCATATTACGGTCGGAACGTTGCTCGGTGTTTATCTTGCCACTTCCGACGAGGCGTTGCCCGTATTTCTTGCGGACATTCACGGGGCATTGCATATACTTCCGATACTTGCAATAAAGTTCGTCATCGGACTTATCGTCGGATACACTGCGGACGCAATTTTCACAAAAAACAAAAAAGAAGTTCTCGAACACTCGGAACATTGCGAACACAAAGAAGAAATACATCTCGGTTGTTGCGGGCACAGTATCGAACACGAGGAAGAGGACGACGGACACAACCACGAACATTGTGACGAACCTTGCGGAGACGAAATCGAAACCGCAAAGAAAAACAAAAAACTCAAAATCAAACAATATCTTCTTCACCCACTGGAACACAGCGCGAAAATCTGGGTATATATATTTGTCATCAACATAATTTTCGGAATAATAATTTATTATGTCGGAGAAGAGCGGCTTACGGAATTTCTTTCGGCAAACAAATATATAGCCCCGCTTTTTGCCGTGGTGGTCGGAGCAATTCCGAACTGTGCGTCGTCGGTGGTAATCAGCAATCTTTATCTTTTGGGCGGGCTCGGTTTCGGTGCAACCGTCGGCGGATTGCTTATGAATGCAGGGCTCGGATTTGCCGTGTTGTTCAGAAACAAAAGCAAAACAAAAGAGAATTTCGCAATATTCGCCGCGATGTTTGCAATATCGCTCGTTTGCGCTTATATTATATCTGCAATTTGCAAATTCGATGTTTTACATTTCTAAAATGAATTGATAAAATATATAAACAAGCAAAAACAACCGCAATTTGCGGTTGTTTTGTTTGTAATAAAGACTGCAAAAACTTCTTACAGCGGTGTGCCTTCGACTACGACGGCAATGATGAAACAAATCCAGAGCGCAACAATAAAACCGCCTTCCGCGGGGATTGCGAGTTTTGTGTAAGGGCAGCTCCAACTTTTGTCTATGAAAGTAAAAATAAACCTCGTGAAGAATACCGTGTTTGCAAAAATAAGTCCGCCGACAAGAGAGTAGAACGGGTGACCGAAAACGAACGCAAGTATGGCAAGGAACAAACCTAGCGCAAACGAGATACCGCCGTAGTAAACGCGAATTTCCGTTTTACCTGCGTTGTCGACAGGTTGGACGGAATACTGTTTTCCGTATTTTTCAGGCTTTGACAAAAACACGACGGCGGTGCAGAAAAAGTAAATACACAGCCCTATTGTGGCTACGGTAGCTGCGATGTTGCTTGCAATAATTTCTTTCATAATAACCTCCCGCTTTGATTGTAAACTGAGAAGAGGAGCCTGTCAACGCGCAAAAATCAATAAATAGCCCAAAATATCAAAAACAGTTGACAAAACAAAACAGCAATATTATTATAAACAAGCATTATTTGTTTGCCTGTTTAGCTCAGTCGGTAGAGCATGCGGCTGTTAACCGCAGTGTCGGGGGTTCGAGTCCCTCAACAGGCGCCACAGAGCACCCGAAAACGGGTGCTTTTGTTTTGTTTCGGGCTCTCACCCCTGCGCATACAATCAGTATGCGCGCGTGTTGACGAAAAGGCGTAAGCGCGACGGTTAATGCGGACGGCAACGCAGTGGAACAATTGCCGAACGTTGCGATGTCTCGCTTGTACCGTCGGTCCGTATTGACAAGGGAAGCGGCGGCAAATATAATCGACCCAGGAGGATATTATGAACGCATTGATTCTGAAAGAGATAATAGCGGACAACATTGCCGCTACCGTGGCTACCATAGGTCTGATGATTTATTTCCTTTGCACCGCCGTAGTCTTTATGGCGAAACCCGAAAAATTCGGCAAACAGTACTCGGTACAACCCGTCGACAATGCGGGCAAGACGGAAATCCGCGTCTATTACGGAGGTATATCGTTTGCGCTGGCATTGTTTCTCGGCGTGCTGGCGTTCGTGTTCGGGCACCCGTTCTATTCGTTGGTCGGCGGGTTGATTTTTGCGAACACGGTGTTTTTTACGCGTTTCGTTTTCACGTTCGTGGACAAAGGCTGGAAATGCCCGTACACCAAACTGGCAATTCCGGCGGAGGGCGGTTTTATCCTCGTGCTTTGGATTTGTTTCATAATCGCAGTAGTGGTGGAGAACACTCCCGTCTGACGCAGTCGACGGGCGAGAATCGCCGGAAACGACAAAACCAGGCTTTACAAATGAAAACCGACCGCATAAACGGTCGGTTTTTGCATAATAAACGCAGTTTGTTTTTTGGAAAACCCTTTGTCAGGGAGTGGTGGTCACGCCGAGCAGTTTCTCCATATTGACGGTAATGGTGCCGTTGTTGTATTCGAGCGAGGTGAAGAAGTCGGCGATTTTGACATCTTCGAGAATGAACAGCACCTGTTCGTCGACGCCGCGGACGTTTGCCCAACGTATAAGTTCGCTTATCGACATCGTCGAGAATTTGGACGTGATTGCCGTGGCGAGCGTGTCTACCGTTGCGGACCTTATGTCGGGGTCGTCGAAAATCGAGCCTTCCTCGATATCCATCAGTTCTTCTATTGTGAAGGATTTGATGTTTTCGTCGAGAGTGTTGAGCGTAAGGCCGCGTTCGGCGATTGCAAGCAGGACCGCCGAACTCTTTTCGGTGACAATCTCGACTTTTATTGACGACAGGGCGGCGAGGTTGCCGTATCCGCCGTCGTTTGCCGCGTCGTTGCCGATGTACGCGATGTAGCGCACATACACCGTCATTCCCGCGTGTGCGCTCTCGTCGTACGGCACGAATTCCCCGTCGATTTCCACGAATCTGTTCGACGGGTCTTTCTGATAATCGTCCGTCGTGCCCGCGGTGTATTCCTTATAGACCGTCTCGCATTCGCGTTTGGAATAAACGGGGGTGCCGTCGGTGAAAGCGTCGTCGCCGTCGGCGAGCGGAGAGGATATCTCCGTGTAATAATAGCCGTCTTTGCTGTCGGGCATTTTTACGGCAAAGGCAACCGCCGAAGTGGTGTCGGAAGCGGTGTCGGAATCGGGTTGTTCAATGAATGTGCCCGAGGAGAAATCGTAATAGTATTTCGTCTCGGTCGCCGTGTCTGCGGAGGCGGGATAATACCCGCCCGTGAACTTGAAGTAGAGCGGTTCGCCCCAATGTGCGGGATTCTCGGGATTGTAGCGGTAGTACTTGTTGAAATACTTGACGTACAGCCCGCCGTCGGTGCCGCCGTTGAAGTAAACGGAGGCGGTTGACTGTCCTTCCCCGACGCCCTCGACGCGTTTATACAGCGTGCAGTTGTCGAGCAGGGAATCACGGTATTTTGCCGCATAGTACGACACCAGTGCGGGGTTTGAACGGAAAGTCCCGTCCGCTTCCTTCACATAAACGTTCTGAGCGGAAAGCGCGGTTGCGAATTCGCCCATATCCGAAATCTGCGCATAGGAATAAGTACGTGGTGCGCCGTCCTCTTTCAGCCAGCCTGCGTTTGCGGTCTCGTCCACCGCGAAGTAGAAGAAGTCCGTCTTGTAATAATTGCCGTCGCCGTTGTATACGTATGCGTAACGCGTTACGTCGTCGCCGCTCCCTTCGGTAAAGTAGGGATTGTAACCGATAAGCCAACCCGCCTCGCCGCTCGTGTAATCCTTCACCTTGGTGTAACGGAACACGTCGATTATATCGGAGAGCAGAGTGCTGCCGATTATTCCGTCCATTGCGGCGGAGACGTCGTCGATGGCGACATATGCAAGTTGCTTGAGCACGGTGTTGCTGTCGCCCTCTGACGTGCGCTCGAAGACGGCGAGGCCGGCGTGCTCGGAGGCGGAGTAGGTGATGCGCTCGGGATAGCCGTACGTCGCGTTGAACACGTAGTAGGTGTGCCCCTCGACGGGAGCGGCAACTTCGGCGTAAGTGTCGGGAGAGACGGCAAGAGCGTCGGCAAGCACCATTTTCGAGAACGCTGCCGATATGTCGGGAATGGCGACGTTTGCAAGACGTTGCAGCGCCGCGGAAGCCGAGCCGTCGACGGCGGTTTTGTCGTAACGCTGCATTCCCTCGTGTCTGGAAGGATTGTAGAGTGTGTAATAACCGTCGACGTAGACGTACGCGCCGTCTGCTGCGGGTGTGTATTCGTCGAGAATAATATCCGTGGCGTCGGAGAGCACTATGGTATCGAGGGCGTCGCTGAGTTTGTTGATTGTGGTGTCCTTGAGGGTGCGGAGTATTTTGGCGCTGTCGTCGGTTATGTCCAGCACTTCTCCGAGTTTGAGAGAAGTGATTTTGTCGGTGACGTTGTTGAGTCCGTTTACACCCACTCCGGCGATTATCTGAATCGCCTGGTCCGAAGTGCCGACGTGCACCCGCACGTGTTCGGCGGTGTAGGTCACGTCGTCTTTCTTTTCTTCGAGACGGGTGTTGGCGTCGACCGCGGTGCCCTCGGGCAACCCGAATACCGCGACTGCTTCCGCGACGGCGGTTTCGCCCTCAGCGGCAGAGTTGAGCCAGAGCGTGCCGTCGATGCGCACCGTGCCGCCGCTCACCGAATCGGCAACCGTTGCGCTGAGAGTATCGTCGGTATAGAGAGCGTTGAGCGGGAACAGGCTGTCGTAAACGAGACTCCACCCCGTGCCGTTCAGGCTTACGTTGTTGAGATAGGCTTTGACAAACAGTTCTCCGTCCTGTGTGCCGTCGTATGCCTCGGACGTGACGTGACGGTAGTAGGTGCCCGTTCCGTCGTAATCCGCGTCGTAGCAGGAATTGTCGACCGTATACACGCCGTCCGAGTTGAGGGTGAACCTGAGTTCGCGGCGGATAAGGCCGTTTTCGTCCGCCCCCGCGACATAAGTCTCGGCGCCGTCCTTTACAAGTGAGATTTCCCCCGTTTCCACTTCCTCGTAGCGGTCTACGGAAACGAACACGGTGTTCTCGCCGACCGGCAGGAAAAGGTCGCTGTCGGCGCCCGTGAGAGTGCCGACGGGCAGATAGTCCAGCACCCCGCCGAATTCGCTCATAGGAGTGTAGTACAATTCGTCGAACAGACGGTTTTCCCCGAGCGTGATTCCGAAATCCCTTTCGAGAGTGTAAAGCGTCATCGCCGACGAATCTATGGATTTCAGAACGTTGTCTAGAGCAATGTTGACGGGATTGTCGAGGTTGTCGTCAAGAACTTTGAGACCGTAGGACGAGAAATCCATTTCCAGGAATTCGCCCACGTCGCGGAGCGTCATATTGTTGACGACGTCGCCGAGGTGATTTGCCACTTCGGAAATGGGGTAGTCGAAAAGTACGGAAATGTCTATTCCGCTGATTTCCGCGGGGATTTTGAGCCCGTATTTTTCGCGGAACAGGTTTATTGTGAGAGACGACGGGTCTCCGAAATCCTTGATGAGGTCGGTGGCGAGGTCAAGCAAAGTCTTGTTGTTCACGTCGCTGTTGTCGTCTATGACGTCCGAGCCCACGGAATTTTCGATTTGGCCCACGGTGACAACCGACGCCGTGACCAGCACCGCGCCGCCGACGGCGACGACGAGCAGTACCATACCGACGAGTATCCCGACGATGAAACTGACGGCTTTCATATCAACCTCCGAAAATCATTTTGAACACGGTCGTGAGCGGGTTGTTCTCATAGAAGAAACCTCCTATGGCCGAGCCGTGTATATATTCGTCCACCACGCCCGCTTTCTCGCCTATGGCGGCGACGATGGCGATAATTGCCCAGAGTATGACTAGACCTATGAACAGGCGCAGGATTGCGCCGAGCGTTTTGTCCACCGCCTTGACAGCCGTGGAATCGGAGTTGGAAACGGGTCTGAGGACAATCCTCAGCACGAGGAAGAGCACGAGAAACGCCGCAACGAAAATGAGGAACATAACCGCCGACACACACACGCCCGTGAGGCTGCGCACGGCAGACCCCGCAACCGTGTCGCCGTCGGCGACGTCGAAGCGTTCGGCGTAGAATTTCGCCATAGTGCCTTTGAAGCCGAATTCCTGAGCGTCGAGCAGGACGGGGGAGTCGTTGACCAGTACGTAAATGTTGCCGTCGGCGTCGCGTTGAACGGGACTGTTGAAAGCCACGCCCCAATCGCCCGCCGCAGAGGAAATTTTATCTTCGATGCCCGTGCCGATGGAGGATTCCATTGCGGATTCCTGGGTTACGCCCATAAGCAGAGCGGAAGCGCACACGATGACAACAAAGGCGAAAAAGCCTTTGGTGGATTTGGCAAAGCCTTTGATGATTCCGCCGATGAGGAAAAGCGCAAGGAATACCGCAATCGCCACATCGACGTACCAGTAAGACGCACTAACCAAGCCCGAGAACATTATTTACCGTCCTTATACAAGTAATTCTATCACTCTTCCAAGGTATAATATACCATACGCCTCGCCCGCGTGCAACGGACACGCGCAAAAAAGGTGCAATATAAAAGCCCGCCGACACACGTCGGAACGCACAAGGCGAAATGCGACAAAACGACGGATTAAACGACAAAATCCGCCGATTAAAGGCGGATTTTGTGCGATAAACGTAATTTTGTTCGCTTTGTCAGGAAATCTTTTCCAGCGTGTAGCCGTCTTTCCCGTCCTTGACGGAGTAGCCTGCGGCGGTGATTTCGGCGCGCAGCCTGTCGGCTTCCGCCCAGTCTTTCGCTTTCTTGGCTTCGGCGCGTTTGTCGGCGAGGGTGCGGATTTCCGCGGGAATATCGGAGGATTTCCCGTCCTCGGCGCGGGCCAGAAATTCCGCGGGCGAAGTGCGGAACAACCCCAGCAGGGAATAGGTCTTTTTCACCTGGCCGAGAATATCGTCGGCACGTTTTTTGTCGCCCGAGCGCAGCGCCGCGCCCGCTTCCCTGAACAGAGCGAAAAGGTCCGCGAGGGCCTTGGCGGTGTTGAAATCGTCGTCCATTGCCGCGTCGAACGCCGCGTCGATTGCGGGGTCGGCACCGTCGCATTTCACGCCGGCGGCTTCGGCGTCGCGGAGCACTTTGTAGAAAGACACAAGATGTTTTTCGGCGTCGGGGAAGAGAGAATCCGTGATGTTGATGTCCCCGCGGTAATTCGTCTGCAACAGGGCGAATTTTATTACTTCGGGAGAGTACTTGGCGAGAAGGTCGGCGAGCAGCAGACTGTTGCCCAGCGACTTGCTCATCTTCTGACCGTTGACCTTTATCAGCCCGTTGTGAATCCAGTATTTGGCAAAGGGCTTGCCGGTGAGAGCCTCTGACTGCGCTATTTCGTTTTCGTGGTGGGGGAAAATGAGGTCGCGTCCGCCCCCGTGAATGTCAATCTGTTCGCCGAACGCCTTGAGGTTCATTGCGGAGCATTCTATGTGCCAGCCGGGACGTCCTTCGCCCCACGGGGAGGTCCAGTGCGGTTCGCCGGGTTTTGCGGATTTCCACAGCGCGAAATCGAGGGGATTGCGCTTGTTTTCCTCGTTCTCGATACGCACGCTTTCGCGGGCGTCTTCGAGGTTGCGGCCCGAGAGTTTGCCGTATCCGGGGAAACTGTCCACGGAAAAATACACGTCGCCCTCGGGGGTGGAGTAGGCGTGCCCTTTTTCGATGAGGGCGGCGATGAATTTTTCGATTCCGTCTATGGTTTCGGTGGCTTTGAGCCATATATCGGGGTCGTCTACCTGCAGTTGCCGCATTTCGCCGTCGATTTTTTCAATCATCATTTCGGCGTAGCGGTCGGCGGGAATACCCGTCTCGTTGGAGCGGGCGATAATCTTGTCGTCGACGTCGGTGTAGTTGCGGGCATAGGAGACCGCAAAACCTTTCTTGACGAGATATTTCCTTATGATGTCGTAAATCAGCGCCTGGTAGGCGTGTCCGATATGAGCGTCGCCCGAGACGGTTATGCCGCAAGCGTACATTCTGACGTTGTTGCCGTCGAGGGGAACGAATTGTTCTTTGCGTCTGGTGAGTGAATTGTAGATTTTCATATCATTCCTTGTCTTCGTCGGTATGCTCGAAAGCGGCTATGGCGGCTTCCTCCGCCGCCTTGTCTTCCGAAGAGAGTCCTATGCCCGTGGCAACGCCGGTCGCGCGTTCGAGTTCCTGCAGGCGCGCGTTGAGTCGTCTGAATTCTTCCAGAATGGGGTCGGGCAAAAGCACCTGGTCCATATCCGCAACGCGCTTGCCGTCCTGTTTCACCACGCGTCCGGGCACGCCCACGACGGTGGAGTAGGGGGGCACGTCCTTGAGGACGACGCTGCCCGCTCCGATTTTGGAATGAGCGCCGACGGTGAGCGGCCCGAGCACTTTTGCGCCCGCGCTCACCATAACGTCGTTTTCGAGAGTGGGGTGGCGCTTGCCCGTATCCTTGCCCGTGCCGCCGAGCGTGACGCCCTGATAGAGTATGCAGCCGTCGCCGACCTCCGCGGTTTCGCCGATTACGACGCCGCTTCCGTGGTCTATCATAACGCCCTTGCCGATTTTCGCGGCGGGGTGAATTTCGACGCCCGTCGTTTTGCGCGCCCTGTCGGCGACGATACGGGCGAGATTGACGTAGCCTCTGAGGTAGAGATTATGCGCCCTGCGGTAGGCGGAAAGGGCTTTGTAGCCCGCATAAGTGAACCGCACCGCCCACTCGGAAGTGGCGGCGGGGTCCTTTTCCATAACGGCGCGCAAATCCGCGCGCTTTGCCTCGCGGATTTCTTTCCGCGAGGGAATGTGTTGTTTCTTGTCTCCCATATTCAACCCTATGACGCAACGCCCGCGGGCGTGTGCGCCGTCAATTCTCGGAAGTGTCTTTGTCGTCGGCGACTTTTTGGGTAGCGGGCTTTTTGCGGGGGGCCGCTTTCTTTTCGGCGGGAGCGGTTTCCGCGCCGACTTCGGCGTCCGTTCCGATTGCGGGGACGGCGGCTTCGGGCGCGGTTTTCTCTTCGGGCGCGTCGGCCGTCTTGTCTTCCGTCGCTTCCGCAGCGGGGGTTTCCACCTTACCCTCGAGAGCGGTTGCGGTCTCGGTTTCGGGCTCGAACAGAGCGTCGATTTCCGCTTCGTAAATGGTCTCTTTTTCGTAGAGCAGTTTCACCATCTTGTCCATAACCGCGCGGTTTTCGCGAAGAACGGAAAGGGCGAGTGCGTACTGTTCGTCGACGATACGTTTGATTTCGGCGTCGATTTTCGCCGCCATTTCGTCGCTGTAGTTGAGTTGCGTCTGATAATCGCGCCCGATAAATACCTCTTCGGAGGAGCCGAGGAACAGATTGCCTATAGTGTCGGACATACCCCATTCCGTCACCATTTTGCGGGCGATTTTGGAGGCGCGCTGAATGTCGTTGCTTGCGCCTGCGGACACGTCCTTGATGACGAGTTCTTCCGCCGCCCTGCCGCCGAGAAGCATAGCAATCTGGTCGAGCAGTTTCTGTTTGGTGTAATGGTTGTCGTCGTTTTCGGGCAGAGTGATGGTGTATCCCGCCGCCATTCCGCGGGGGATAATGCTGACCTCGTGCACGCTGTCGCAGTTCTTGAGCAATTTTGCTATGATTGCGTGACCCGATTCGTGGTAGGCGGTTATGCGCTTGTCGCGCTCGGTGACGACGCGGCTCTTCTTCGCGGGGCCGGCGATTACCTTGTTGATGGCTTCGGACATATCCTCCATCGTTATGAGTTTGCGGTTGGCGCGCGCGGCGAGGATTGCCGCTTCGTTGAGCAGGTTCTCGATGTCCGCGCCGGTGAAACCGGACGTCAGGCGCGCGAGGTTCTTGAAGTTGATTGCGGGAGCGAGCGGCTTGTTGCGGCTGTGCACCTTGAATATTTCTTCGCGCCCCTTGACGTCGGGGACGTTGACGTAAATCTGACGGTCGAAGCGGCCCGGTCTCATAAGAGCGGGGTCGAGAATGTCGGCGCGGTTGGTCGCCGCCATAACGATGATGCTGTCGCTGGATTCGAAGCCGTCCATCTGAACGAGCAACTGGTTGAGGGTCTGCTCGCGTTCGTCGTTGCCGCCGCCGAGACCGGCGCCTCTCTGACGACCGACGGCGTCTATCTCGTCGATGAACACGATGCAGGGCATACTGCGTTTTGCCTGTTCGAAGAGGTCGCGGACGCGCGAAGCGCCTACGCCGACGAACATTTCGACGAAGTCGGAACCGCTTATTGAGAAGAAAGGCACGCTGGCTTCACCCGCAACGGCTTTGGCGAACAGGGTTTTGCCCGTTCCGGGAGGTCCGACGAGCAGCACGCCTTTGGGGATACGCGCTCCGATTGCGGTGAATTTCTTGGGGTCCTTGAGGAAATCGACGATTTCCTGCAATTCCTGTTTTTCTTCCTCGGCACCCGCCACGTCGGAGAAACGTACTTTGCTGTCGCGCACCTGTGTGGCTTTTGTCTTGCCGAAATTGAGAGCCTTGTTGTTTGCGCCGTTGGCTTTCCTCATAATGATGAAGAACACCACGGCGAGAATGGCAATCATAAGAACGGGCAGCAGCAGGGAAGTCAGCATAGACGACCTGGACGGGTCGTTGTAGATAACGCTGACGGAAGGCACCGTGCCGCCGCTTTGGGTTATTTCCTCGTTCCAGCGGGCGAGGGTATCCTCGAGATAAGCCCTGTTGGAGATGTAGCAGAAGTATTCGTAACTGTCGGAGCCGACGAGACGGATATTCACGGAATAGGTGCCCTGAATGGCGATTGCCTGAATTTTACCCGTCTTGTAAAGTGATTCGAAACTCGCCGCCTCGGGGTCGTAGGATTGGAAAGGTATTTCCTTGGGCCCGGAAAGGGACAAAGCCAGAATAACGGCGACAAGGGCAAGCACGATAATGGCGGTTACGAGAATCGTGCGTCTTGTTGATGCTTTCATTTTACCTCCACTCGTCGCGCGCCGCGCGCGGCGACGGCATACGGACGAATCCGCGTATGCGCGTCGCCCGTATTATAATTTATCCTGTATTATAAAAATTAAAAGCCGAAAAGTCAACGCCGCAAGCATAAAAAGCCCGAAACGCCGGGAATCCGACCTTTCGGGAAAAAGCATATTCGCGCTACTTAAAGTTACATTAAAAGTCGCTTGCGGCAGAGAAAGACCGCGCGGGCGAGAGCGCGTCCTTTATAAGAGCGGCGATTTGGCGGGCAAGCGCGCACACGGCGGCAAGGTCCGCCTGCATCAGTTCGGAAAGAGGGTCGCCCGTCTTGTCGCCCACCACGCCGATGATACCGACGTCGCCGAAGCGTTTTTTCTTGCCGCAGGCGGCGGCGGGGCAAACTCCGTCCCCCCGCACCGATATTCTGCCGAGATTCTGCCGTTCGCCGAGGCAGGCGTCCACGGCGAGCAGGAGAGCGTCGGAATGCACTTCGCGCACGAAATTCATCCATTCGCCCATATTCTTGCCCGTTATTGGGCGGTCGAGAGTGCCGTATACGAAAGCGGGGAAGGAGGCGTCGGCACGGAGCAGAGAACCCACTTCGGGACCGAGGGAGTCGCCCGCGATTGAGGGCGAGCCGAAACATACCACGACAACGGGAGGAAAATTTTTCATAGCACGATTATTGACGCGCCCGCCGTCCGTTATACGGGCAAATGGCGTTATGCTTGTTGCCAAAGCAAAAAACAGGGTGTAAAATGATTGGGTAGAATCGGGGTTTCCCGAGGGAGAGAGAAAATGAAAGTTATAGTTGCAGGAGCGGGCACGGGCGGACTCGTCGCCGCCGAAAGGCTCGGAAAACTCGGCTTCGAGGTCACCGTCTACGAAAAGGCGGCTTCGCTCGACGAAATGCGTTACGATTGGCACGACGACGTCAACCCCGCCGTGTTCAAGAGATTGGGAATGGAAGTTCCCGCAGGCAGTTTCCCCAAAAAGAACTGGACGTTCGTTTCCCCGCACGACGCCGTCATACGCGGTATGACCGAGGACGAATCGGCGGCGGACGTTTCGGTGGACCGCAGAACGCTCAACAAAATGCTTGCAGAGCGTGCGGCAGCCACCGCGGATGTCGTTTTCGGCGCGGAAGTGCAGGCGCCCCTTGTCGACGACGGTAAAGTGGTCGGAGTTGTGGTGAACGGCGAGGAAAAGAGGGCGGACCTCGTGGTGGACAGCCTCGGCGTGGATTCAATCCTTCGCAAAAATCTGCCCGCGGAATTCGGAGTGTCGCAGAACAATGACGACGAAGTTTTCGTGGTGTGGCGTGCGTTTATGGAAAAGGATAAGACCGCACCCGAACCCAAGTATACCAACAAAGCCTACCTCAAGCATATGGGCGAGGCGGGAATCTCGTGGGTGATACAGGACCACGACCCCGACCTTGTGGACGTGCTCGTGGGGCGCGTGGGCGCTCTCTCCGATGGCACTCTCGCCGCCGCGCTTGCCGACCTCAAAAAGAGCAACCCGACAATCGGGGACAAGGTGGTGAAAGGCGGTATAGTCTGCCGTATTCCCGTGCGTTTCCCCGCAACGCGAATGATAGCCCCGGGATATGCCGCGGTCGGAGACAGCGCGTTTATGACCATACCTATGCTCGGCAGCGGAATAGCATCGTCGATGACGGCGGGAATGTTGCTTGCGGAGACCGTGGGCGACAGCATCAGCCGCGGGCGCAAGGCTTCTGAAGAGATGTTCGGCGCGGCGGCGCTCTGGAGATACCAACTCAAGGTGTACCGCGAATTCGGAGCGGAGCATTGCGGCGTCGACGCGATGAAGAGGGGAGTTCTGGTTATGGAGAACGAGGACCTCGACTGGATGCTCGGCTCGGACCTGCTCACCAACGACGAAATGTGCCGCCTGGCAAAAGGGAAACTGCTCAGGGTAGGCGTCGGAGAGGCGCTCAGAAAACTGCGGGTTGCCGGCTTCAGGAAACTGGGCAAACTGCTTTCCGTCAACAATCTTCTGCAACGCAGTCTGCTCGCCTGGCGAAGAGGGAAGAATATCCCGAGAGTGTACCACGACGCGACGATACGCGGTTGGGAACGTCGTCTTTCCCGCGTGTGCAGAAAGTGAAGCAATCGCTCGCAAATGACAAAAACCGCCGTTCATCGGCGGTTTTTCAATATATAAAAGTCGAATTGACGCAAAATCGGTTTGGTATATTTCCGCACCGCCCGAAAGCAGCGGCGTCGCGTGCGCTTGGCAAACGCACCGTTTCCCTGCATTACAACAGGTGCAATTTGCCGTCCTGTCCTTTGTAGAGCCAGCATACGCCCGCAATTTTATCGGCGGGCACGCAACCGATAACGCGGCTGTCCGCGCTGTTGTTGCGGTTGTCTCCGAGCACATAGTAGTGACCTTCGGGCACAGTGACGGCGGGATAAGAATAGTTGTACATCGGCTCCTTGATGTAATCCTCCTGCTGCAGTTGTCCGTTTACGTAGAGGTCGCCGCTCCTGATTTCCACGGTGTCGCCCGCCACGCCGATTACGCGCTTGACCAGATAGCGGGCTTCGTCCGGCGCCCAGTCGTAGAGAAACACGACTATGTCCCCGCGCTCGGGGGTGGCGACTATGTTGAGCATAACGATGTCGCCGTCGTCGTCCACGTCGGGGGCTCCGCCGTAGAGGGTGGGTTGCATAGAATCGCCGTTGACGTAGAAATTGTCGAACAGCAGATAATCTATTACGAGAGCAAGTCCCGTCGCGACTATTGCGGTTATGAGCAACGCGACGGTGAAGCGCAACAGGGGACGGCGCTTCGGCGACTGGCTTTCGGGGGTGTTGATATCGGGTTGATTGTCCATAGTGTTAAGTGTATGTGAAAACCGTCAAATCCACACCAGATTGTTGAAAACGACATTTTCCGCGCCTTTTATCACCATAAGACGTGTTGCGCCGAAAGAGGACAGAGGCTTGCCCTCGGCGTTTTTCATTTCGGGAGCGGAAAGTTTGATTTTTTGCCAGAAATCTCCGCCGGAGAGTTTTACCCTGCAGCCGTACGCCGCCGCGTCGGGCAGAGTGAGGAAAAGGCAGGTTATTTCGCGCGCCTCTTCGGAATGGACGTCCATCTGAAGAATGGCGGAACGCCCCGTCGCGAAACTTTCCGCGCTGTCGAGGGCGAGACAGAGATTCCCTTTGGTTGTGGAGACGCCTTTTATGCCGAAAGGACCTTCCCGAGAGGCAAGCAGGGTTTCGTCGAGGAAAAAGCCTCTCGTCGACACGCGGAAGCGCCCCGTGCCCATATCGCCGTTGTAGACTATTCTGGACTGCGCGGCAGAGACCACGTCGGCTTTGACTCCGAGTGAAGAGGGTCTGACCGCCGCCACGGGGGAGCAGACTACAATGCCTTTGTCCGTGGGAACGCTGGCGTACGCCGCCACCAGGTCGTCGGGGTCGGATACGGGAATGTGGAAAACGCGTTCCCCCGTATCCACGAGTTGTCCCTCGGCAAGAGTACCCCAACTGCGGGCAAAGGACTGCGGTTCGCCGCTCGAAACGCACACGGTGGCGTCCTTGAGGTCGCAGGGTGCGGACAACCTCAGATAAAGCCTGTTTTCGTCGGCTTTGAAGTGAAGTCTGGGAGAGGGCAGCGACGGAGCGTCGTGGGCAAAATATGTCTTGAGCCAAAGAACGAGGCTGTTGTATACCGACAGGCTGACCTGCGCCGACGAGCCTTTGACCACCATAAACGCCTTGCATTGGCAGGGCACGAGCGAGAGAATGTCTCCCGCACGGTCGATGTCGGCGTCGAGGGAGTTGGACGAAACGATGTAGCAGGTGGGGCAGGACACGAACTTCGCGTATGTTTCCGCACCCACTCCCGCCGAAAAGGCGCGTGTCTTGTCGTCGTCGGCCACCGCGGTGTCGTCGTCGAAACGGTTGTGTCCCCGTCTCCAGAGATACCCGCCTCCGTTTATGGGCACGAGCGCCCGTATTCTGCCGTCGATACCCGCAAGTTGCCACGCAATCTGCGCGCCGCAGTCCATTCCCATTACGGCAATTCGCTCGGGGTCGACGTATCTCAGTTCGGAGAGCATAGTGACGGCGCGGCGTGCCACTTTCACCCACTGGAACCACGGGGTTTCGCGAGCGGTGGCGCCGATGTAGGACAGATTGCGGAAACAGGCGGGAGCCTGCGCGTACGAATAGATGTCGGGGTACGACGTGCGGGAGTCCTCTTCCACGCCGGCGAAATTGCCCGCATAGTCGCAAAGGCACACCACATACCCCTCTCCGACCAGAGAAAGGGTGACGTCGTCGAAAGTGCGTTCGGGGTCGCGCGAGGGCAACAGAAGAATTGCGGGACGGGGGTCTCTCCAGCGCATATCGAAAGTGATACGCGCAAAAACGCGCACCCTTCCCGCGTCGGTTTTTTCGGACGTGAAAAAGATGTCCGATGTCGCGATATTACCCTTTTCGCGGGCGGAAATTATAGAAGTCTCCGTTCCTTCCTTGACGGGATTGAACCCCTCCCACATTTCCGTCGGCGTCAGCAGTCGCGTTTCCATACCCGAGATTATAGCCCAAAACGAAGGCAAAGTAAAGAACAAAAAGGGCGCACGGGGACGCGCAGGCCCGCGGGAGAGCACCCTCGCCGGAAGGTGCGGGAACCTCGGCGGGAGAGTACGGAGCGGACAATGCCGCCGCGCGGTCGCCTCGCCCGGAAAGCGCCTTGTCGTACTCGGCGGACATCAGGGACATCGTTTCTTCGGACGGGAGCAGAAAATCCATAGTCGCCTCCGCTCCATTATATTCGGACGGGAAAAAGCGGGACACCGGCAGGGCGCGGAGAAGTTGTTGTGCGCACCCGCGTGCCTCGGCGAACAATCAACTGCTTTCACGTACGGTGACCTTAACCTGCGCCGAGAAATTCAGTCGCGCCAGATAGTCCGCGGGCATATCACGTCCCTCGTTGCGGAAAACCGTGTTCCCCAGTCTCAGAATATCGGCGCCTTTTTCCTGCGAAAGCGCGAAACATTCCCGCAACAGTATCCGAACGTCGTTTTCCATTTGCTTTGCGGCGGCTTGCGTTTGCTCCGAAGAGGGAGTGGCTTTCTGCCCGTCGTCGCCGAGTGCCTGCACGAGAGAGACGGACACGTCCGCCTTTAACCCGACGTTCAACCCGTCGGCTTTCACTTCGCAGTCGGCTTTGAGCACGAGGAATTCCGCGGACCACCCCTCGGGCAAGGTTACGGAAAACCTGTCCGAATAATCGGCGTCGGTCACCATAGAGGCGACTCCCGAAAGTTTCTCGTCAATCACAAACCCGTCGGTTTTGCTCATAACCAGGCAGCCCGACGACACGACTTCCGCGAATCCCTCGCCCTCTCCGTCGGGCAGTTGGGGCTGGTGCGCCGCCTCGGCGACGGTGAAAACGGGAATTCGGGCGCAGGCGGCGGGGGAGAGAATGTGCGCGGCGTAATCTTTCACGGTGACAGGGGCGGAAGAGCCCAGATTCTGTTGCAGCGCAGCCTGAATGTAAGAGGGTACCGTGGCGGCGGAGGCCACTTTCGCCGAGAGCAGGTCTTCGGGCGAGCCGTCGCAGGAAACGAGAATCGCCTGTTCGGGCAAGGCGTAGGATTCCACAAGCGGAGAGAAAAGTTTTTCCTGTTCGGCCAACAGAGCGGATTTTGTCAAAACAAGCACGTTACAATGCGAAAGCGACATAAGAAGCCCCATTTTTTGCGAAATCTTGTCGAGTGCGTCCGAGACGGTCAATCCCTTTTCGGTGTACACGGCGTAGGCGGTCACTGCGTCCGAGCCGCCCGCCGCGGCGGAGATAAGAGCCGCTTCGGCAGACACTTCGAACTGCGAATCCGCATAGTCTATCCCGAGTCCCACGACTATTGCCGACTGTGACAAAGATTTGTTGTCGGTCACTCTGCCGAAAAAAACAAGAACCACCGCCGTTGCCAGAAACACCAGCCATTTCGCTCCGAAAAATCTGTCGCGCAGTTTCTTTGCGGAACATTTATTCATACCGTTCACCTCCCGAGGGTGAGTCGGGCGCGGTTTTTCTTCTACGTCGGGCGTACAGCGCGCACGCTGCAAAAGCCGCGGCAAAAGCGAGCGCAACGCCGAAACAGACGTACCCGAAAGCGGGAGCAAGGGAAAAATCCACAACGTCGTGCAGAGTGGGTATCGCTATCGTGCCGACCACGGTCGCCGTCGCAAAGAGCAGGAATGCGGGCACGGGGGTGCCGACGGCGCGACGGCAACTTTCGCCTGCGCCTGCCGCGAGCAACGACAATCCCGCCACAGCCATAACCACCACCACGAACAGCGCCGCCCATTCCAGGCGTCCGATTTCCAGCGACAGTTGATTGAAGCCCGCGATGCGAATCAGCATATTGTACACGTACGGCAAGGCCCTGCCGTACATAGCGACGGCCAGCATAGCGACCACGAGCACCAGCGCGTAGGAAACGCCCGCGCCGATTGCAAAGTGGGGCAGACGCTTGTTCTTGAGGCGGACGAACAACAGCGGGAACATATCCCCCAGCCACAGCGAATAGCGAAGGCCCTCTTTGAAAAATTCGGAAGGCGGCAGAGAATCGACGGGCAGATTGCGCCCGAAATCGAGGTCGGTTTTGAGGAATGCAAGATTTATCACTATCAGGAAAAACAATACGGGCGCAAGCATTTCGGACATCCGCGCTACGGCGCGGAAACCTTTGATGCCGATGTACAACACGGGTACGGCAAGCACAAGCACCACGATATAGATGTCTATTCCCGCGAACAAATCCACGGTCAGGAAGATGACCGTATACACGAAATACACGAAACCTTTTGCAATCAGCCACAGCGACAACAATCCGCAAAGGACGCGGTATGCCCGCGAATTCCGCTCCGACAAGAATGCGTCGGCTTCGCTCCTGGAAAAAAGATAGATTGCCGCAAGACAGACAAGGTCCACCGCGGACATAAACATATAAAGCCACAGCGTGGCTTCCGACAGATTCTGCCCGACGAGCCCCGGCAGAGAGGAAACCTTGAAAACTATTCCGCAGGCGAAGATTATGCTTCCTGCCTGCGAATTGTATATTGTCGCGGGGGCGGCGACGGAATTGCCTGACGTCGACCTGCATTCCCGGGTGCGGCTTTGCCCGATACGGGCGGTTGCGCTTTTCATTCGTCTCCTCCTTTTTGTGCGGGGATTTCATCGTCTTCTGCGTCTTTCCCGTCGGTGTTGAGACGAGTGCGGTTGGTGTTGGGGATAGAGTACGGGCGCGTTTTCATTTCGGACACGGGCGCAACGAAAACGCCGTCCTTGAGGTCGGGAGAAATCCGCGGGGCGTACGGCGCGAGATAAGGCGAGCCGAAAGACGACAGGCAGGCAAGATACGCCAGAATGCACAGCCCGAACACTATTATTCCGAACAGCCCGAGCGCGGCGCTGACGCACAGGAAAAGTATCCGCAGTATGGACAGGGTGCCCACCTGGTCGGGCACGCAGAAAACGCCTATCGACGAAAGAGCGGTCACCAGCACGGCGGGAGAGGATATGAGTCCCGCTTTGACCGCGGTGTCGCCGAGCACGATTGCGCCCACAATCGACAGCGAAACGCCGAGGTAACGCGGCATACGCACGGACGCCTCGTTCAGAATCTCGAACAAAAGAAGCACGACCAGCATTTCGACGGCGGGCGGGAAAGGAATGGAAGCGGTTGCACCCACCAGGGTCATAAGGAACTTGAGCGGCAGCAGGTGGTAGTGCGCGCTTTGCAAAGCAACGTAGGCGGCGGGCAGCATAACGGTCAGCACCGCTCCCATAAACCTGAATATTCTGGCGAAAGCGGCTTTCCAGTCGCCCGCGTAATAGTCGTAGGAATCCTGCAGGTCCTCGAGCAGAACGAAGGGCAGGGTGAGGACTATGGGCGAGCCGTCGGCGATGACGGCGATTCTGCCTTCGAGCAGTTTGGCGGCGACTACGTCGGGTTTTTCCGAATTGCCTATCCTCTTGAACAGCGAATAACGGGACGGCTCCAGGAAAGACGCCAGATACGCGCTGTCGATAATGCCGTCTATGTCTATCGAAGAGAGTTTTTCGCGGACCGTCGCGACGGCGTTTTCGTCCGCCACTCCGTGAATGTAAGCCACGGAAACGGGGGTGGAGGAATATCTGCCCACGCTGAGATTCTCGAACACGAGGTCGGGCGATTTGATGCGCCTGCGTATGAGAGCGGTGTTGGTCTTGATTTCCTCGATGAACCCCTCTCGGGGCCCTTTGAGAACGGTTGCGGTGGGAGGCTCCGCAACGGAGCGTTTTTCGAACCTGCGCAGGGAAAACATAAAGAAGTTTTCCCGCCCGTCCACAAAGAAAGCGACGTCGCCCTCCGCGATTTTGGTTATGCCCTCGTCGAAGGTAAGCACGGGCACGTCCTGGCAGAAAAACAGGGCGTCGAGCAATTCTTTTCGCACCTCTTCGTCAGACGCTCCGTCCGTCGCAAACAGGGTTTTACTGTTTGAAATTGGTGCGATAACGTCTTGTTCGAGCAACATCTTGTCGGAAAGTCCGTCGATATAGAAAAGCGCGCAAGCCTTGCCGTTCGCGGTAATCTCACGCGTAAGCAGGTCTCCCGTGGAGTGGAATATTTCCGTCACTCGGCGTTTTGCTTCTTCGGTCGTCACGCCGAAAGTGTCGCCACAAAAACGTCATTGTATACGTAACGTGGCGCCGCCGCGCGTCTCTTTGCCGTGCAAAGTCGATTACTGTCCGCCCGCGCCGTTCCGCGTACGTAGGCGGAGCCGCAAAATTGGGGGTTACCTTTGTCGCGCCGTGTGTTATACTGAATCGGTAGGGAGGAAACAAAATGCCAGACGAAAGAGCAATGCAAGGCGCTTCCGCCACGCCCGAAAAGTTTTTCGACCCCGCGGTCGCGGTGGCGGCTCTCGAGGCGGAGCAGGCACGCGAAGAAAAAAAGAAAAAGAGAAAGACCCTCGTGCAGGCAATCAAATACGCTTGTTTCACCGCCAGCGCGGGACTCATAGAATTCCTGTCGTTCACGCTGCTCATCAACGTTTTGCCCATTGACCACAGCGTGATGATAAACTTCATCACCGAGGTGCCGCTTTACAATTTCGTGAGCACCCTGATAGCCCTCACGCTTTCCATTCTGTGGAACTTCACCGTCAACCGCAAGTTCACCTTCAAGTCGGCGGGCAACGTGGGCAGGGCAATGTTCCTCGCGTTTCTGTTCTACGTGCCGTTCTTCCCCTTCAAACTGTGGTTCAACGGTTATATGCCCACCTATCTCGTGGCGGGTGCGGCGGCGTCAGCGGGCGTGACCGCGGCGGCGTATCTTGCCGAACATCAGATAATCACGCTTGCCGTCGAGGTGTGTTCGATGCTTCTCAACGGGGTGTTGGAATTCTGCTGGCAGAAGTTTGTTATCTACCGCAACGAAGAAGACAGCGCGCTTGCCAAGTACGAAGTGGGCACCGTGGGCGAATTCGGCGAAATAACCGTCGAGAACAAGGGCTACAACGGAATGCAGTTGCTCGAACTTATGCGCGAGGGGACGGATATCTCCTCAATGACCGACGAGGAAATCGCGAAGGCTGTCGCAAAGAAAGCCGAAGCCGCGCTTAAAGAAACCGTCGTGCGTTGACTCCGAACAGATACGACCCGCGG
>OHPK01000281.1_pt1 | contig 29979 bp, 27 predicted proteins | sample 1577661 | NCBI WGS metagenome assembly OHPK01 (sample SAMEA3879556, study PRJEB24766) | human gut metagenome | biome: human-associated habitat; feature: feces | place: USA | collected 1985/1987
TGAGATCTTTGACCTCCGGGGCAAGGCTCTCAATCGTGCCGCCCAGATTGCAAAGACGATGGGTGCGTTTCTGCCTTTCACCTTTCTCCAGATACTTCTTTCTGTTCTCAAGACGGTTGAGCTTGTGCTTCTCCTGTGCAAGCTGCGTCTCGGCTCGTTCCTTTTCGGCTCGGAGATGTTCAAGGGGTTTCGGTTTTGTCATTGTGATTGACCTCCTTTTTTGATTTTGGGAATAAAAAATCCGCCTATCTTTTATGGATAGACGGATAATTCCACGTATTTTGAATATGTTTGAACTGTTATGAATTGAATGCGTCCTTTACAGATTGATAGTCCCAGTAGTATTTACCATCATTCCCTTTGTATATCATGGTCGCGTGTGTACCAAGATACCTAATAGCATCAGGACATTTAGACCTATCAATCTTTGCCGCTTTGTACAGAACGATTATTTTTATACCAGCTTCAATAGCTTTATCACATTCAAACTTGATAAAGCTACGGTAATCGACGCTGTATCCCTTCGCACAGTGTTTAGTATAGCTGTTGTAGCTTCCGCACAATTGGCAGCCACCGGCTGTAACAGACGCAGTATGATCACCAACAATAAGAACGAATGTTTTTGATGCATCCATGCGTGTTTTTAATGATGCCTTTATTGTGCAGTTTAGGCTACTGTCGCGTGACGAAGTTAAATCATGCGCATCAGTAAACGAAAGGTTCCAATAATTGCTGTCATTCCATTTGTGCAACTGATCTACTGCGTCTTTGTCATTGTCCCAATCTCCCGCAATGTAGGTTCGTGTTCTATAAGTAGCCATTTTGCCCTCCTCATTTTATATTCATAATTGCAATCTCATTTTTCATATCATCGCGCACAACAATATGAATATCACAGTTAATCTCGTCTTTGTTTATTCTAAAAGCATTTATCAAATACTTCAAAACGGCTTGTTGATCCTTCTTTGTTCTGGAAAGTCCTGTACCCACCAGTGGAAGGACAACGGGAAAGCCTTCCGATTCCTCATTGCATGATTCAATGAGTTTCTGCACTGCCAATGCGTACTCTTGCATTGATGTATGTGCCTTGAGGTTGCTGTCAAATGTACTGAGTGCCCATAGAAAGAAATGCTCTGTTCCGTATCCTGGCAAATCTACAACGGTTCCGACAGGATAACGCCTACGATTTCCTTCTGGCTTTTCTTCTTCCGAAAGACTCTCGTAGCTGGTGTTTTTTAATAGTTTGCCTATCGTCATTGATAGGGATTCTTCTGTGTATTTTCCGGATGCATACAGACTATTAAAAGTCGCCCCATGAACCGTTTGTGCTGAAACGATATGGTTGTCAACGTGCGTATCAAAGCAACGGTTCACAGGAACGACAATATTGCGGCGCTGACTGGAATCTATTACTTCATTTGCGTCAAAGATATTTCCGTACTGTAAATATAGCGCATGACCATTATTTGCAGAAAGAACCTTAAAACGATTTTTACGAGTCATATAAATCGAAACGGCAACAAAGAAAAGGCACCAGATTCCTACGAGAATAGCCGCACTAATGAGACCCCGTATCCATATAGACATCTTATCCGATAGTATTTCATCAAGAGGAACCAGCGTCCCGATAAACCCCAAGAACGCATAAAATCCTCCAGTAATGGTAGAAGCGATTTTTGCAATACATTCTTTGTTAATCCAAGCGTATCTCACTTTACATCACCACCTACTGTAGTGTATTCTTTACTTGCTGGCGGCGAACAGCATTTTATGCTGTTTGCGGACGGCAAGTCCACAAGGGATAGACGCACAAGCGTCGCAAGGGAGTGTAGCTCCCTTGACGGAACGAAGTGACGAAGCATTCTCTGTCAGACAGGTTTCTCCTGCTGACAGAGAATTAAGCTCCGCAGGACGCACTACTCTCGACAGAGAGTATAGAAGTGCGCCCTTTAGTTCCTAAAGGGTTTTGAATTACTCAAGGAATAGACTCTTTGAGGGAACCCACTCCGTTGCAAGTTCGTCTGCTTTTTCAAGCCATCGTTTGATTCTCTTTTCTGGCGGGATACTCTCACCCCAATATTCAACGAACAAAGCATCGTCCATACGGAGAGCTGCTGCTTTCATTTCACTCTCAATAAGCTTCAATGCTCGCTCAATATAGATGCCACCCTCATCATCATTTTTAGGATTGGCAACACTTCCAGCAGAAAACAAATCTCTTGCCTGATGGCACAGTACGCCATGATAGGTCAGCAGATAGAGAACCATATCGTCATACTTGTTCCGCGACCGCCCTGACTTAACAATACTTGGGCAAAGCAATGCGGCTTCGGCTCTTAGACGTGTCTTTTCGTCCGTTGTGAGGTTTGTATAGAGACGAGCCTGAACGGGCGTCGTATGTTCATCTGAATCTTCTTTATCCTCAACCCACCACAAGCGCCCATCGGGATGAATCTTTCGTGCGTAAGCGCGGATATACTTCATCTTGTCCTGCATATCGAGCTTTCTAAAATCATCATAGCGAATGCCCATCTGCTCAAACAAGGATTCTTTCACTTCTGTTTTTTCAGACGGAAGTTCAATTTCAAAACGAGGGACGTGTGATGTTCTGACATGGATGACGCTTTGCTCATATTCACCCCAACGAACCTCTGGAACACCGCCCATTTTTCCAAAGACAACATAAATATGCTTGACTTCATCAATGCGTTGTGTTTCAAGAACGCTATTTGCAATACTCCGCCAAGTGTCGTTCAGGGTGAACTTTACTTCAACGCCATATTCGCCCATTGCAATATCAGGAAAAGCCTGCGGGTGCGGGTTAAAGTCGATTTGAAAAGTTTCATCGTCCTTTGTGATTACACTCAAAACCTCACGCACACGAGTTTCAAATTGAGCAGATGTCTTAAACCCTGTAGTTCTGGCTTCTTCTGTTAGCTGCGTACAACATTTATTTAGGATTTCTTCAAATTCGTTTTTCGTCATACCTTATTCTTATTCCCTTCGATTACATTTTTGACAGAGTTAGCAATATGCCACGCAAGCACCGGCGGAACAGCATTCCCTATTTGCCGTTCCGTTTCGCGCAATCCGCAAGGGAAAGAAAATGAATCAGGGAAAGATTGGATACGGGCTGCCTCCCTCATAGAGATTCTTCGCGGAAGTGCATAATGGAATTGAATGTTTCCATGACATTCTGCCCGTATGGTATAGCCGGGACGGTCAGCAAGTAAACGACGATTGCCCTGCTCACCGCTTACTTTTGCATTGCTCCATATATGAGAAAATGTCTTATCCTGCGGATGTTCTTCCAGATCATGCAAGGCTTCGTAGGCTGTGATAGGCGCAAAAACACTCGGTTTTGGAGGGACAAAATTAGGCAGTCCCTTTTTTGTCCCAACAAAAATCACTCGTTCTCTCGTTTGCGGCACACCATAATCCTCGGCGTGGTATAACTGGTAGCTTAGGTTGTACCCAAGAGAATTAAAATCCTCAAGGATTTTGTTCAGAGAATACTCATTTTGCTTGAGCAGTAGACCTCCAACATTTTCGGCAATGAACACTTTGGGCTTTATTTTGTTTACAGCTTCTACAATGTAGGTATATAAGCTACTCCGCTTTCCATTTACGCCAAGCATTTTCCCGTTGATTGAAATGTCTTGACAAGGAAATCCACCGACGACAATATCGGCTGTTGATGGAAGATTCTTAATCTGTTCTCCAATGTCTCCTTCAACGATATAATCGCCAAAGTTTTCCCGATATGTTTTGCAAGCAGCGGGATTGATTTCGTTTGCCCAGATTATATCAAACCCTGTTTTAGCATAGCGCTTTCCCAGAAAATCAAAGCCACCGATAAGTCCTAAATCCATTCCACCACAACCGGAAAACAAGGAAACAACAGTAATGGGTTTTGACTTCGCTTTTCTTTTTGACGGATACTCTTCTTCGCTATCAACTGTCCAATTTCTTCCGATTTTTTGAGCAGTTTTAAGTGAGCCGTTTTCCGCAAGACGGCGGAGAGTGTCTCCACTTCTATTGTGCAATCTCGCATATTCTGCAAGTGCTATAATCATAAAAATCACCTCGACAATTTCTTTTCTAATTATACACGCTATCGTGTATAACTGCAAGTGCCTATTTGTTAATTTACGCCGAACAATTCATGTCCTGAAAATCGAGGACAACATATGGTAAGCGTAGTGAGCGGCTGTCTACGATTTCAATTCTTTTATATAGTCCAGAATCATCATTCTTGAATAAAGCTAAGTGGCTAAGCGCATCACCATATGCGAGATAATAATATTCCTCATCAGCTTTTTCGTCCTTGCGGATAAACCGCACAATGTAGCCATTATCCATGCTGTACCTCCTCAATTATAAATCAGCTCGAACTTCACAATTTCCTCTGCTTGTGCCTTGCAGGCGTTCATCAAGCCCACCCATTTCATAGGGTCTTGGGCTTTGAGTGCTTCTGTTGCGCCCGCGCTTTTGGCAAGCTGCGGAATAATGAGGTCAAGGCGGCTTCTGGCGGCTTGCTCAATTTCCGCACAATGCTCATAGATCTGTTCGCTGGCGATAAGTGCGGCGTAGAGATCGGGACGATAGCCCTCAAGGTAGGCTTTGCGCAGATGCCCGTAATGCCCGATATGGGGGCGCTTCTTTTCGGGGCTGCGGCTGTTGTCGATGATTCTTCTCATACGGTCTGTACTCCTTTCTTTGGCTCTCGCACGGGGAGATTGCAAACGGGAACGAACACGCCCTTTGCAATATCCTCCGCACGAATGGCGGCTTTCTTTGCATCGACGTCGGCTTTACGCTTGTCCTTGATTTTGTTCTCGTAGGCTTGATGTTTTCCGCTGGCTTTGCGCTTCAAGTAGTTCTGATGCAGTCTGTCCTTGCGTTCCTCTTTTTTGCGGCGTTCCTCCAATTCCTCCGGGGTCAGCTCCGCTTCTCCGAACGCCGGAGGGACGAACCGCCCGACGAAGTTGAAGTAAATCTCCACCTCCTGCGTCGTCTCCCGGCTGCCCTTGCGGTCGCGCTCATGCACAAGGATTTTCTCGATAAACTCGTTGAGCATTGCAATCGTCAGGCTGTCGAAGCTCTCGTACTTGTCAATCAGAGCGATAAAGCGGTCAGCGTCCTTTTCGTGCTTCTCGTAGCCATTAACTGTCTTTTCCAGCATAGAGATTTCAGCGGTAAGCTCGGACTGTTCCTTTTCGGATTGAGCGTCCAGAGTGGCGTATCTGCTGTCGGACAGCTTTCCTAAAATGTTGTCCTCATAGATTTTGCAGAGCAGGACTTCGAGCTCGGATACTCTCTGCCTTGCGGCGGCAAGCCGTGTCCGCTGCTTTTTGACCTCTGACGTTTGCTGACTGGACTGAGCTTCCTGCACCACTCGGACAAACTCGGCGCGGTCGAGCTTTGCATACTCGGCAATGGCTTTGAGCATATCGGAGACAAGGGAGAGTACCACATCTTCATTGATACGGTGCTGTGTCTTGCAGAGCGTACCGCACGGAATCTTCGTGTAGCGGGAACAGGTATATTGAGAAATGCGCTTGCCGTTGTTGGTGCGGTGGACGTACATCTTGCCGCCGCAGTCCGCGCAGTACATCAAGCCCGTAAGGGGAGCGACTTCGCCCCAGCCGTCAGGGTAGCGGCGGACGTTTCCCCGGATTTTCTGCACAAGGTCAAAGGTCTGTTGGTCGATGATTGCTTCATGGGTATTTTCAAAAATCGTCCATTCGTCCTCCGGGACGTAGTGACTTTTCTTGTCCTTGAAGTGCTTGCGGGTTTTGAAATTGACGGTGTGACCAAGATACTCACGCTTCTTGAGAATTTCAACCACGGAGGATGAGCCCCAGCCGTACACGTCCTTGAAGGTCTTGTTCTTGTTCACACCCTCGCCGTGTTGGGCAAGGTAAGCAGAGGGAATAAGTACCTTTTCCGTTTTCAGTTTGCTGGCGATTTGGTACGGTCCACAGCCGTCAATCGTCATGGCAAAGATACGTTTAACAATCTCGGCGGCTTCGGGGTCAACGAGCCATTTATCCCTTGCTTCGTTCCAGAGATAGCCGTAAATGACCGTGCCTGTGAGATGCTTTCCGGTCTTACCCTTGGACTGGAACGTGGAGCGGATTTTACGGCTGGTATCTCTTGCGTAGTATTCGTTCATGATGTTGCGGAAGGGCGTAAAGTCGTCGTCCCCTCGCGCCGTGTCAACGCCGTCATTGATTGCAATCAGACGAACGCCGTGCTGACGCAGTATCTCCATGATCTGCCCAACTTTGAGATAATCACGACCCATGCGGCTCATGTCCTTCAGGCACAGGTACTCCACATTTCCGGCTTCAACCTCCCGCATCAATGCCAGAAAGCCAGGACGGTCAAAGCAAGTACCACTAATGCCATCGTCCGTGAAATGGACAATGTTCGTAAAGCCCTGCCGTGCGGCGAACTCCTCCAACATAGCCTTTTGATTGGAAATGGAATTGCTCTCACGCTGTTGGTCATCATCTTTGCCAAAGTCATCACGGCTCAGTCGTTCGTACAGAGCTGTGATTTTCTCGTTTTTTCTCATAACTTGCGCTCCTTTCTTCGGTTTTAGGTTGTGTGTTCTAAGAGACTTCCCAACCGCTTGATTAAGAAGTCTTTTAGAGCATACAACACCCGCCGCTAATTTGTATTTTTTGTATTGCCGCACGGCGAAGTGATTCGGCTCCCGGCTTGCCAGCTCCTTAAAGGCCAGATCCACGTTGTTCTCAAAGGTCTCATCGTCCTCGCGCACCTCCATGGCGTTGATGAACTCGATGAGCGTGGCGAAGTTCTGTTCCTCCTCGGGGGCTTCGTAGTGGATATAGCCGATAAGCGCCGTGTAGAGCAGCGTCTCGGCCTTCTGCCAGAAATCGTCCCCGGATTTCCCGTCCCCCTTGGTGTTGGCGATGAGGGTCGTGACCAGCTTCAAAATATCCTTCTCGCTGTGGATATACGCAAAGGGGTTGTAATGGTGGGACTTCTTGAAGTTGATGGAATTGAATATCTTCACCTTGTAGCCATTACGGAGCATGAGCTTTCCGCACTCCACGGCGATGCTGCCCTTCGGGTCGGTGACAACGTATGAACTGTGTAATTGCATGAGATTTGGCTTAATGAAAAACCTCGTCTTGCCGCTGCCTGAGCCGCCCACCACCAGCACGTTTTTGTTCCGCGCCGTCTTGGGGTCTTTGGGACGGTTGGACATCATGAGCCGCTCGGTCTGGGTGAGAATGACGTTGTTCTCAAACTTCGGATCGACGTAAGGGGCGATATCCTCGGGCTTGCCCCATGAAGCGTTTTGTCAAGTGCTTTTTTGAGTTATTGACGCAAATTGTCGTGAAAGTGCGAAAGTGCAAAGTGCAAAGGGTCTGCGTTTTGCACTTTCAGCTTGCGGGTTCGGGTGGTTGCTTCTTCTTGATGAAGTTGTACCATTGACCGCCGACACGCCTTGCGCCTAAAATGCCGCCCATGTTGCGCTTGGCGTTCTGTACCGTCCTCTCGGATATTCCGGCTTCGGCTGCGGCTTTTACAATGTCCTCGCTGGCAAGCTCTTTTCCGTCTGCCAACAGGTCAAGTATCAGCCTTTCGGCTTGCTCGGTCTTGGTGGCGGTGTTCCCGCCCGCGCCGGACAGCAGTTCGTCGGCGGTGATGTCGTATTCGCCTATCCACGAAAAGCCCGTTTTCGGGTCAAGGCAAAAGGCAACGGGCTTGCCCTCCGGCGCAAGGGAAGATTTGTCATGGACGATAACGCGCACATTCGGTTCTCGCTTCACGCGCCCGATCAGCAGGACGCTCCTTGCTGCGGCGCGGAAGTCGATAGAACCTAATCCCCGGTATGCGCTCTGCCCTCCGGCAGCTTTGTTGAGATGTCCGATAAGGATAACGGCGCACCCGGTACGCTCGGCAACATCGGCAAGGCGGCGGAACATGGGGCGCACTTCGTTTGCCCGGTTCATGTCGGTCTTTTCGCCCATGTACGCCTGTATGGGGTCAAGGATAATCAGCCGCGCTCCGTTCTGCGTGATTGCCTTTTCTATGCGCTCGTCGGAGAGGGTAAGCTCCCGCTTGGCTTCATCAATCACAAGCACACGGTCAAGGTCGGCTTCTGCTTCCATCAAGCGGGGCTTGACGGTATCGCCCAGCCCGTCCTCGGCGGTCTGGTAAATCACTTGGAATGGCGGCAAGGGCTTCATTCCCGGCAGCGTTCCCCCGGTGGTGCAGGCGGCGGCAAGGCGTAGGGCAAAGGTGGTCTTTCCCTCGCCGGGGTTGCCCTGTACTATGGTTACTTTCCCAAAGGGGATATACGGCTCCCATAGCCATTCAACGGTCTGTGTATCAACCTCGCTCATGCGGATAATCTCAACGGTTTCTTCCTGCGGCGGCTCTTTCAAGCCGTAAATCGCTTCCCGGATATACTTCCCGTCTGTGATTTCTGCCCGGTGCGTCTGCACCTCGTTCCAATCTTTGAAAAGGGGAATAAGACGGTGGACGGTCAAGCTCTCCGGCATAAGCTTCACAAGGCGGCTGCAAGCGTCGTTTCCGGCTTCGTCGCTGTCAAGGCAGAGATAAACGGTCTTGATGTTCGAACGGTCAGAGAGAAAGCGGAGCAGGGCTTTTTCTCCCACGCCGCCCAACGCCAGATAGCTTTGCCTCTGCCAATCCTTTTTGAACAGACAGAGAAACGATAACAGGTCAATAGGGGCTTCAAAGACAAACAATCTTTCGCCCTCGCCCCGATAGCAGAAGTTAAAGGTTTTGTCGCTGCCTTTCACATCAAGCCGGAAACTTCCGGCTGTGCCGCGCTGGTGGGCGTAGCGTGGTACTCCGTCCTCGTCCCGTCCTACGAATACGGCGTTATGGTGGGCTGCGTCCTCGTAAATATCACCGCTGGCAAAGAAAAAGCCCGTCACATCTTCATCAATGCGGCGGGCGGCTGTGAGGTAGTTCCTCGCTATGTTGTTGTCGGTGCTGCGGGGCGGTAATCGGAAATCAGAAAAGGACGCGGGGCTTTGTCTGTCCGGTGGTGGGGCTGCGCCTTTTTCTCCTGTCAGCATTTCAACGGCTTCGGTAAAGCTCTTTCCGTAAAACTCCATGACAAAATCAATGGGTACGCCGCCCTTGCTCTGGCTGTGGCGATACCATTTGTTTCCCCGGACGGTCAAGCTGTCATGCCGCTTCCAGCGGTATTCGTTTCCGGCGCGGATAAGCTGCTCGCCCTGTGATTGCAGGAAAGAAACAAGGTCGGCTTGGTTGGCGCGGTCTATCTGTTCTTGGGTGTAGTACATGACTGATACCTCGCTTTCTATGGTTGAATTGTTCACAGATTTTAAATATAATGGGGTTAGCAAGTTGGATTTAGGAGGTGATCTTATGATTGATTTAATAGTTGATTTCCTTGCAACCATAGGTGATGTAATTGCAGATATATGGGTAAATAAGATTGTAACAAAATTCAAAAAGAAATGAGTCGCCTTTTATCCATCCAATAGTACAGAGGACGGACAAGTAAAACCGCTTGCCCGTCCTTTTCCTTATCGCTCCTGTTCATGCCGCTTGGTGCGGCTCTGCGTCTGCTCCGGTTGGTCGGCGTGGAGTGCAATATCCACGCACCTGCGGATTTTTTGAAGCTCGGCAACCTCGGCGCGGGTCTCTTTCAGTTTGGTATAATCGCTGTCCCTTTGTGTTTTGAGGTCAGCATATTCCTGTTCCCATTCCGCAATAGGCAAGGTCTTTGTTCCTTTCGGCAGATTTGCATGGAGATAGCGGTTTGCCGCGTCCCATAGGGTAAGCTCGGCGCGGCGGGCTTCCGCAAACTTCTCCTGTTTTCCTTTCCAGCGGATTTGCCGATACTCGTCCTGTATGGGCTTGTAGGTCTGATAATTTCTGCCGTACTCCATGAGTTTTTGCAGTTCTTTCATGCGCTGCTCGGCGGTTTTCATTCCCTCCCGGATGGAAAAGGCTTTATCGCTGACAAAAGAAAGGGAAGCGTCCAGCTCATCAAGATTAGAGATACCATGCTCGGAAAGATAGTTGACCGCCGCCGCTATGGTTTTCAGTTCATCGGCTGTGTGCTGTTGTTGCCAACGCTGCGAATACTTCCGGCTCTTTTCTCTCTGAACGCTCAAATACTTCATCAGCAGATTTGCAAGGCCGGGGGATTGTTGCGGCTGCTCCGGGGTGGTTTCCCGCGCTTTGAACAGGTCGGCAATCCATTCCTTGAGCTTGCCAATCTGCGCCCGGATTTCCCGGATAAGGCGGTTTGTCTTTTGGATACTGCGGTTCAGTTCGCCTTTCTCGGTGGCGATACCTTTCTTCTCCATCTGGCAAGCCGCCACGCCCATATGGACGGTGGGTATCTCGTCAATGCCGCGCTCGGCGTTGCTGCGGTGGTCGATACGCTCCGGGCTTCCGTTCCTCTCCAAAAAGTCGTTGGTATAGTCAGCCCACGCCTTGCGCCACAAGAGGGTGTTGTCCTTGTCGTTCCAGCCTGTAAGGTCAACCTTGTGGGTTTTGTATCTGCCACTTGGCAAGCGGATACGCTCGCCGTTTTCGTCAAGGTCATATTCCTTTTTGGATTTCGCCGCCCACGCGCTGCGCTCGTCAAGGGGGCGCATGGTAAGCATAATATGACAATGGGGGTTGCCGCTGTTGGTGTCGTGGATAACAAAATCCACACACATTCCTCTGGAAACAAATTGAGAGGAACAGTATTCCCGGACAAGCCGGATCTGTTCCTCTCTGGATAATTCTATGGGGAGTGCTGCGTCAATCTCTCTGGCAAGCTGGGCGTTCCCGGCTTTCTCGTAAAGCTCCACGCTGTTCCACAAGGTTGAACGGTCAGAGAATGAGGGTGGGGCATGGGGCGGCAGCATGATTTCGGTATGGACAACGCCGCCTTTGCGGGTGTAGTCATGGGTCATTCCGTCCCATTCGTTTGTCAGCTTTTCGCCGCTTCGGTAGGCGGCTGCGGCAACGGCTGATTTGCCTTTTCCTCGGCTCACAATGCCGATGTTCCAATGGTAAATGGCTATGGGTATCACCTCCCGGATAGGATAATAAAACCCACAAAAATGGTACAGACGCCAAAGGCGGGTGTACTGTTTTTGTGGGTGTGCAGGGATAGCCGCGAAGCGGCGCAAGGGGTGCAGCCCCTTGTTGCGGCAAAGCCGCCATATCGTAGCGCGGGGAAATCTCCCTGTGCGGAGATAAAGCCCTCGGCAGAGCGCACACGCCCGTTAGGGTGTATAAGTGCGCCCTTAGTTCCTAAGGGATTTTTAGCTTGTCGCTTCCTCGGCTCGTTTTCTCAAAAACTCCCGCGCTGGCTCGCTCGTCAAGGCAAGCCGGAGAAGCGCGGCGGCTTCCTCGTCGGTCATGTCCTTTGCTTCCGGCACAATGCTTTCAAAGACCGCGCCCCGGACGATAAGGCGGTGGCTGCGCGTTCTGCGTTCTTCTTTGGATAGCTTCTGACGCAACATCTTTTCCCGGTTCTCAAACTGCCGGATTTTCTTCTTTCCGTCCTCAATCTCGGCTTGCAATTCCTCGCGGGTTTTCTCTCTCGGTTTCGTCATGGGTGGTCGCTCCTTTCTGTCCGTAGACATAGAAAAAGGACAGTCGATTTGCTCGGCTGTCCTGATGGTAGTATTAAATTTTCATGGGGTTATCCGTTGAAAGAACTTAGGTCAAGCGCACCATTATTTATCAGCTCTTGGATAATGGTAGCCAAATCGTTTTTCACACTTTCGCTTTCAGTTTTTGCACCCGCATTTTCAACGTATACGGTGCTATCTCCCAACTTAAAGGTCGCATAGTAAATTACATTCTGTTCTCCCACGCTGTTCCGGTCTGTTACAAAATATCCTGCCGTCACGCTTGTGCCATTTACTTCGCTACTTTCTTCACTTCCTACAATCTTCGTATCAAGTAGTGCTATATCCGTTGTAGATATTACCACTTTGGCATTTTCGATTTTTCCCTCAAAACCAATCAATTCTTTGTTGCTGTCGGAAACAGTATCATCAACACGAAAAACTGCATGAGCTGTAACGGTCAAGTTTGGAAAAAGAGATGCAGCTTCCGTTTCCGTAAGTTGCCTTGTTGTTATAGTCCCGTCAATGTCAATGCTTGAGCCAGCAGTTTCCGATTTTACAAAGATGATTTCATTTCCGTTGTCCAAAGTGGCAATGTCAGTTTTGTTCCCGAACAATCCACTTTGAAATACACCTACGCCTAAAACAGCAATTACTGCAAAGCAAGCCGCCATAGCTCCCCACTTAACCCAACCGGGTTTCTTTGCTTTCTTTTTGTAGTTAAGGGCTTCATCAACATATTTCGTATCAAGTTCACTCATAGCGTCGGAAAACTTTTTTGCGTTCATACGAATACCTCTCTTTCAATCAAATATTGCTTCATCTTCTCGCGGATACGGGTCAGCCGGACAGAAATGTTTTTTTCTGAAAGCCCCATAAACTCGGCTATGTCCTTATAGCTGTCGGAAAACCAATAGCGGCGCATGAAAATAACGCGGTTTTCGGTAGTCAGCGTGTCTAAAAATGCTTCAATGATACGGGCTAACTCTTTGGCTTCGATTTCTGCTTCTACTGTATTCGGGGCTGCTATACAGGCTTCAATTTCTTCCAAAGCAATCGTGTAATGGCTGCTCCGTTTGGCTGCTTCCTTTCTCCAATAGATTTTGAGTGAAATGTTCCGAACGATTTTAACAAGATAAGATAGCAGCGGGTTAGGTCGTGCCGGGGGAATGGCGTTCCATGCGCCTAAATAAGCATCGTTTACACATTCCTCCGCGTCTTGTCTGCTGCCTACGATATGGTAGGAAAGATTGTGGCAGACCTTTCCGTATTTTATATCCAGCTCTCGTATGCCTTGTTCTGAACGTCCAAAAAACATTTCTATGATTTTTTCGTCGTCTATCATCTCACCGCCTCCTTTCGGGCTTCACCTATGTACTACGGTTTCAGCGGCAAATACTACATCTAATCCGAAACTTTTTCAAAAAAATTATAGCACATCTTTTTGAATAGGGTGTGTCAAGTTGCCGGAATGTTTCTTTGCCGCTTTGCTGGCGGCGTTCCTCCGTTCCTCACTGTATGGGGCGGTCAGACGGAAAGAGAAACGCCCCTTGCGGATTTCAAACTCCATGCAGCCCGTGTCCGGGTCTGCGTCGGTCTGGCGGCACTGGTCAGGGTGCTGTCCGGCGTAGGCGGCAAGCTCCCCAACGTCGCCGCGCTGCAAGCGGAATATGAAAAGCTCCAAGAACAGAAAGAAATGCTGTGCGCCGACTATGGCAGGCTGAAAAAGCAGGTCAAGGGGTACGACGTTATCAAGCGGAACATCGACAGTATTTTGCGTCGCGAAAGTGAGCCGGAGCGGGGTAAGGAAAATGTGCGCGGATAAATGCGAATTGTGTGGAAATCCCCGAAAAAGCATGGTATGATGAAACTATCCCAATGTAGGACTGCTGAACGCTATCCATATTTTTACGAAACAGAGGTGAGGTTATGACGCGAGGTGAGATTTGGAAAGACTTTTTTAAGAAAACGGTTTTGACCGTTCTGATTGCCGGAGTGCTATTTTATTGGGCTGCACTGGTATTCACAAAGGACGGGGCAACGAACTATTTTTATGTGTGGCTGTGCTGCGGTGTTCCCTTTGGCATACGCCGTATGTTCGTATGGCTTATCCCACGCGGCTTCGACCTTTCCGGCACGGTGGGTGTCGTTGCGCTCAACTTCATTGTGGGCGGCTTGATTGGCGGCGTCATTCTGATATGGCGGCTTGCGGTCGCGGCATGGTATATCCCACTGACAATATATCGGCTTCTAAACGTCGGCAGGGTCGGCGTAGCAGAAATCGGCGAGGAATAAGCAAAAAAAGAGAACGGGGCGCGGCAGCCGATGATGGCCACCGCGCCCCGTCTTTTCGTGGGTGCTGTTTTAAGTGCCTGTTACGCAGTAGAACGCTGTTTTTGCGGGTTTAGGCATAAATCCCCTGTCATGCTCAAATCGCGTCAGAAAAGCGGCATGGCGTAAGGGCTTTTTCGCGCCTACTGCGTAACGCGGGCGCGTCGTTTCCGCATCCGCTCGGCGGCTTGCCTGCGGGTGATCCGCTTGCGGCAGTCCGGGCAGTATTTGACGCTGTTTGAGGTGGACGCAAACGCCGCGCCGCACTCGGCGCACCGCCGCCTGTCCTCGGCTTGGTAAAGCTCCGCGTAAAGCAGCTTGTCGGCGGGAAGTACGGCGTTTTGAAACCATCTGCAAAGAAGCGAATAGGAAATGAGCTGCGGACAAACGCACTCGTCCCCATCGTCCAGCAAAATGCAGTTCCCGCCCATACAGTTGCAGCAGGTTTTCTTGATAAGGGCGTTCGCTTTGCGGCTCTGCTGCGGCGTCAGCCGTTTCAGCCCGCTCATACTTCGTCGGCAGCAGATACGGCGAGAGCGGCAAAGTCGGCGTCGCTCATGGCGCGGAGCTTTGCAAGGGTACGCAAGGCAAACTCGCGCATTTCGCCGTCCATATAGGGCAGCGCACCCGTCATTTCCCCGATAAGCTCCCTGCGCGTATCGGCGATGTAGATGCTGATAAGATTTGTTTCCTCAACGGTAAATCGGTTCATGCTCATACCTCCATTTCGTGATGTTTTGTTTTTGCCGCCCGCTTCGGAGCGGCTTTCTTTTTGTCGGCGGCAAGCTGCGCCCGGATAGAGGGGCGGGGCTTGCGAATATCCCGGTCGCGGTTTTCGTTCTTGTCGATCAGCGCATAGATGCCGTGCCTGCCCTCGATTTTGGAAAAGGTCAGCGTCTTGTAGGGAAGCAGCGAGAAAAGGCGGTCAACGTCCCGGCTCGATGCAAGCATCATAAACGCCGGGGCAAGCTCTGTCATGTAGTGGGTTTTGTTTGGGCTGTTGGGGCTGTACTGACATTTCATTTCGGCAACAATGCGCCGCGCTTCGGCTTCAATCAACCCGTCGCGCAAGGCGGCGATATGCGCCTTGAAGTCCCCCGGTGAAAGCTGCTCACGGCTGCGCCGTTCCTCTTGCAGAATGTCGCGCAAGGCTTCGGGGTCGTTTGGCTGCGTCTCAAAGCGTTCAAACTTGCCGTACTGCGGGTGGTCGTTGCCGTTAAACCATTGCTTTGCGGGCTGCTCGACGCGCCCGTATTCATAGATAAGGGCGTTTGTGTCTGCGGGAAGCGCCTGCTCCCGAACGTGCCGGAAATGGGCGGCATAGTCCAGCTCATAGATGTTTCCCCGGATTTTGCCGCGCTCCCTGCCTGTCAGCTCCACGGCGTAGGCAAGAATGCGGTTGCGTGTCTGCTCCCCGTGGAACTTCCATGTGTTGTATGGGCGGGTGTCTTTGAGAAAAACGTCGCGCTCCCGGAAGCAATGCGTCCCGGACGGGCGGGAAAGCCACAAAAGCAACCTGTCCTCGCGGTCGGGGCTTGCAGCAGCCTCGTGAATGATCTTCTTATCAATTTCAAAATCACTTTGGTAAAAGCCGGTGTTCTGCTTCATCACCGCATCAAGGCAAGCCAGTATATCCACGTTTTCAAACTTCTGCATACGATCAGTTCCTTTCCAAATCCTGCGCTTTACTCCTTTGCGCCTTTCTCTGGGCAGTCTGCTCCTTTGCCGCCCGAAGCTGCGCCCGGATCGAGGGCTTTTCCTCTTTGCCGCGCTCCTTATCGGCATGGATGGCGTTCGCAAGGTCAATCAGGGAAATCGGCTCACCCGCCTTTGCTTTCTGCTCCAATTCCCCGACGGTTGGCGTCTGCGGCGTGTTGTTGATGATACCGTCAAAATTGTTGTCGTTTTGCTCCACAATATCCTCAACGTGCTTTAGATAATTCTGCGGCTGCAAAAACTCCGGCGTCTGTCGATAGCCGATGCTGTCAACGTAATGCGCCGTGTCCTGCCCGTTCTGATGCAGCACCACCACATCGGAAACGGAAAGGCTGTGTCCCTTAAAGTCTTTCGGGTGGTCGATATTAAAGCGGGTAAAAATATCTTCAAGGCTCGTACCCGGTGCAAGGGGCGCGGAATAGATCAGGTCATAGTTCGCCGGATCAACCGTGTGTCCCGTTGCGGTCAGACGGTCGTAAGGCTCAAAGCGCAAATCCCGCGTTTCGTCGCCGCGTTTGAGCTGGTAAATGGAAAAGCTGTCCCTGTCCGGCTCCTGCGCCTTTGCATAAAGTGCCTTGACCTCGCCCTGCGTCAGCTCCCCGGCGTTCAAGCTCTGCAACAGCTCCCGGCATTTCTCCGGCGTCCCGACAAACAGCAAGTCGCCCGGTATGGCTTTCCCATCCGGCTGCTGCTCATAGGCTTGCAGGAAAGAGCGGTCGGCAAGGCTTTCGCTGCGGGGATTGGTGTGCATGGTATAAATCACGTCTTTTTCTGTACGCTGCGCCGCCTGCGCCTGTGTGCGCTCCGCAAGCGTCTTTTCGGCACGTTGCAAAACGGCGTCGCTGACAGGAAGCGCATACAGCCCGGAAGTAGAGGAAAAGCCGACGTTGTTGAAAACATAGTCCACTTCACTATCCTTCAACGCGCCCGCCGCAAAATACTTCTCCCGTGTGGGTTCTGCACTCACCTTGCCATCCGCGATGTCGTAATTCAGCCCGGTTTCGATATGGGAGCAGATGTTTCCGTCTACCGCCAGTGTTACATAGTACCAGCCCATATATCCGCTGCTTTGACCGTCCGCGCCGTCGTTGAACTCGACGTTGAGCAGGGTATAGGGCTTCAAGCCCTTCTGCGCGGCAATGGCATTGTCCTTTGCTTCGCGCTCCATGAGGGAAGCGAGAGCTGCTTCCTTTGTCGCGCTGACGATCTCCGGGTTGTACCGCAGCAGGGTATCGTTGACAAGCTCCCGCTGTACCGCTGCGGTCTTTGCTTTCGGCGTAAGGCGGTTGCCGAGAAACAGGGACGCGCCGTTATCAAAGCGGATGGATATATCGCTTGTGCCGCGCCATTTTCCCGTGCAAGGCGACGTTTCAATCCTGCCCGCAGTACCGCCGAACGCCTGCGCAATCACTCCGATCTTTTCCTGTGTGGAAAGCGCCTCGTATTTCTCTGCGATTGCGGCGGCTTTTTTCTGCAAGTCCGTAAGGGGTTTTTCGGTCTGCTGCTCCTGCGCGGCGGCAAGATCGGGCGTGGCTTTCTCGGCTTCGTACTGCTTTTGCAGCTCTGCGATATGTCCGTCAATGCTGTTGATGATGTCTGCGGCGGCAGAGCGGATCGTTTCAAGGGAGCTTTTCAGCTCCGCAAGCTCCCGCCCGCTGCTCCACCCGGCAACATAGCCGAAAGAGTAGTCCGACGTATCAAGCCCGTAATGCTGGCAAACGGTGTAGGCGACGCTTTCCGCTTCCACCTCGCGGGTGCGGCGGTCTACGCGGGGCTGCTGCCCGTCTTTGGGAGCGTTCAGGTCAATATCGTGCAGCTTTGCGTGGGCGATTTCGTGAATGGCGGTTTTGAGCGTTTGCAGCTCGCTCATGCCCTCGTCAAGCGCAATGCGCTTATCCTCCAAGTGATAATAGCCGTGTGCGCCGCCCTCGATTTTCTCAAAGCCGATGGGGACGGGAGAGGTCTTTTCAAGGGCTGCGAAAAAATCACTGTACTGCTCCACATCTCCCGTCAGCGCGTCCACGGCAATATCCGGCAATTCCTTCCCCTCGGTTTGGGACACGTCAAAGACGGACACCACCTTGTAGGCGGGTATGGTGATCTCCTTTTCCTCGGTGACGGGCTTTCCGTCCCTGCCGATCACGGGCTTTTGGGTCTGCGGGTCGATTTTCTCCGTTTCCTGTTTGATTTTGAACGGCGACGGGGCGATAATTTTTATCCCTTTTTCGCCTTTTTTGACGTTGCGCTGAAACTGATTTTTCCAAGCGGTAAAGCCCGCGATCAGGGAAGCGTCGGGCTTCTGCATGGCGATCAAGAGGGTGTTGTTGAAGCTGTAATTATGAAACTTTGACATGACGCGCAGATACTTCTTGTAGCGTTCGCTGTCGAACAGCTCCGTAATGCCTTGCTCCAAGCGGTCGGTAATCTCCTTGAGCTTTTCGGCGGGCTTTTCTGCGGTAAGGTTGATCGGGATAACGGGCTGCGGCTGCGGCGGCTCTGTGGTAAGCGTCGCCGCTTGCCTTGTGCCGATAGCATCCATCTCCACCTTTTCCGGGTCAGGGCGCGTCGGCTGCGCTGCCTGTTGGGGCGCGGTGTGCTGCGGCGGCTCGCCCTCAATGGCATAACCCGGAAGCAGCAGCCCATTCACCTTGAACGGCTCCGCGTATTCTTTCGGAACGGGCGGCATAGTCTCGGTAAACAGGCGGTCGTATGCCTTGATGCGTCCGGCAAGGTATTTTTCCATTGCCGCCTTGTCTGAAAAGGTCTTGCGCTCCTGTCCGGCGATTTTTACGTTTTGTCCATGGTTCGGTCCGTTGGTGTAGACACTCCATGTCAGGCTCCATGAATACGGCACGGATTTTTGCGCCTGTCTGTCATAGCGGGTGTTTTCATAGACATGATAGCGCATCTGATAGACTGCGTTGCTGCGGAGCTGCCATTCATAATCTGTTTTCTCCCATTTGTTGGATGTGTGCTTGACGGGCGGCGTCTGCACATACTCGATGGCTTTTTCAAGAAAGCGGGTGTTGCCTGCCTGCTGCTCCCATGCGGCTGCCTCCGTTTTCAGCCTGTCAAATACAGCCTGCTCCGCCGCCGCGCTCTCCTGCCGCAGCCGTGTCAGCTCCGTAAGAGAAAGCCCGGTCAGCGCGGAAATATCCGCTTTCTCACTTTCAAAATAGATGCTTCGCTCAATTACCAGCTTTTTTGCTACTTCCAGCCTGTCAAAATCATAGCTGGAATAGTTCTTTTCCTGTTCGCTCACGGTTTTGCTCCTTTCTTTTGTTGGTGTGATGATGTCTTTTAGCGGCTGCTCCCACTTGCGCCCAAAGCCGCGCACGACGGTATCTCCCGCCGCGCCGTTTTCGCTGAACATTTGCAGGGTGGAAAACGCATTGTCAAAGGCGGTGATATTGTCTGTACCAATATTCGGGGCGAAGTGGATAACACCGTCCGGGTAGTCCCTGCCTGTGCCGATCCAGCCCCGGATAAAGCTGTCGAAAGGGGCTTTCGCCCCGCTGTCAAAGTGTTCCTCGGCATGGCTTTTGTATAGCTGACCGCTCCTATACTGTCTGCCTAAAATCAGCTCCCCCGTCTGCGGGGAGAACATAAAGCGGCGGTTGTCGATTTCCCGCATATCAAAGGACATACTGCGGGTATCAAGAAGCATCAGGGCGGCGGTCAGCTCTGCTTTCGGCTTGTTCTGCATGACTTACACCTCCTTTCATCGTTACAGAGGGTTTGGGACACTTCCCAACAAGCAAAATCCCCATTCTGCGCGTAGCGTCAGAACGGGGATTTTACGGAAAGGGTACCCCTTTCCTATGCTTGCTGCGTAAGTTCTTTGTCCCTCGCAAGCTCGATACGGTAGTTGACGTATTTCCCGCCCGTATCGGCTAATACAATGCTTCCGTCATAGGTTTTACCCGTTTTCGGGGAATACAGCTTTTTGACCTTCGCTTTGCCGCCCGCAAGCAGCGCGGCGGCAATTTTCGGGGTAAAGGCGGTTTTGCGTTCCTCGAAAAAGCGGTCGTTTTTCCACATGACAAAGGCGCAGTCCTTCTTTTCGCAGTAGTAGTTTTTTCTGCCATCGCAGATGTTCCCGCCGCAGCGGGGGCATTTGCCGATCACCGTCTTTTCCTCTTTGAACAGGTCTTTCTGATTCTCGGAAAGAAACGGATAGGCTTTCACCAGCTCCCGCGCCATTTCTTCAATGCCCCGCATGAAGTCCTCCGGCTCGGCTGCGCCCCTTGCAATCTGCGTCAGAGCGTTTTCCCATTCGGCGGTAAGCTGTGGAGAGGTCAGCGTATCGGGCAGAACGCAAACAAGGTTGTTGCCGTTTTTGGTTGGGATAAGCTGTTTGCCCTTGCGCTGCACAAAGCCGGATTTGACCAGCTTTTCAATCACAGCGGCGCGGGTAGCGGGAGTGCCAAGCCCCTTACGTTCTGCGTCCGGGTCGGTGTCCGCGCTTCCGGCGCGTTCCATAGCCGAAAGCAGGCTTGCTTCCGTGTGCGGCTTCGGGGGCTGCGTGTCGTGCGCCGTAACTCTTGCGGCTGGGCTATCAAAGCTCTGTCCCTCGGTAAAGGTCGGCACATCTAAAATACGCTCGTTTTCCTCGTCGCCCTCGGCGTCGGGCTTTCCTTTCAGCGTCGCCCGGTAGCGTCGTTCAAGCTCTTTCCACCCGTCGCAAAGAACCGTCTTTCCCTTTGCCGTAAACTCGGTATCGGCACAGGAAAACACCGCCGTTACCGCATCAAAAACGTGCGGCTCGGCGGCGGCGAACAGTAGACGCGCCCCGGCAAGTGTGAGGATATTTCTTTCGCTTTCCGGCAGCGCGGCAAGGTCTGCTTTCGCAAGCTCCATTGTCGGAATAATGGCGTGGTGGTCGGACACCTTTTTGCTGTCAAGCGTCCGGGCTATGTCCGGCGTAAACGCCGCGCCTTTCATAAAGGGCAGCTTGCCGACAAGCAGCGCGGCGATATGCACCGCCGTATCGCCCATGTCGTCGGTCAGATAATTGCTGTCCGTTCGCGGGTAGGTAAGCAGCCGCTTTTCGTAAAGGGCTTGTGCAAGGTCAAGGGTCTGTTTTGCGGTGTAACCGTAAATGCGGTTGGCTTCCCGCTGCAAGCCCGTAAGGTCGAACAGGCGGGGCGGCTGCTCGGTTTTCCTCTCACGCCTCACCGAAATGCAAACGGCCTGCGACAATTCGCAAGCCGTTTTTACCGCTTCTGCTTTTGCGGCGTCGGAGATCCTTGCGCTTGCCGCTTCCGCGCCGCCCACATCAAGACGGACGATATAGTATTTTTCTTTCTTGAAAGAGGTGATCGCCGCGTCCCGGTCTGCAAGCATTTTGAGGGTTGGCGTCTGCACTCGCCCCACGTTTAGGGTCTTGCCATGCAATACAGAAAAAAGGCGGGTGGCGTTGATACCGATAATCCAATCGGCTTTTGCGCGGCATAGCGCGGACGCATAGAGGGCGTCATACGCTTCGCCGGGTTTCAGCTCCGCAAAGCCCTTTTTAATTGCGCTTTTCTCCATAGAGGAAATCCAAAGGCGGGAAAAGGGCTTATCGCACCCCGCCGCATGGTAGACAAGGCGGAAAATCAGCTCGCCCTCGCGTCCTGCGTCGCAGGCGTTGACAACCTCGGAAACGTCGCTGCGGCGCATGAGGTCTTTTAGGATTTTGAACTGCTTTTGCCTGTCTTTGAATACGGTATATTGCCACGGCTGCGGCAGGATCGGCAGGCTGTCATAGCTCCACTTTTTGTACTGCTCCCCATAGGCGGCGGCTTCCGCAAGCTCCACCAAATGCCCCACGCACCATGAAATGAGGTAGCCGTACCCCTCCATATATCCGTCCTTTTTGTTCTTTACGCCAAGGGCGGCGGCAAGTGCCGCCGCTACACTCGGCTTCTCTGCAACGACTAACCTCATTCCTCGTCCTCCTGTTCCTCGCTGCCTGCCTCCGGCTCGTCCTCGCCGTAATCGTCAAAATCGAAATCGTCAAGGTCGGTATCGCCCTTGATACCCTGCTTCGGCTTCATAATCTTAAAGTAGTAGAACGCGCCGCCACCGGCAAGCAGGGTAACGACAAGGAAGATCACAAGCCCGCCCGCATTGCTTTTTTCTTTCTCCGGCGGCGCATCGTCCGGCTCCGGCACGGCTTCCTTGCCTGCACATTCGGTCATATTGACAGAGCATACCGGGCAAGCGGTATTGACTGCGCCCGCCTTGCAGTTGTCCTTACAGGTGCAAACGGCGGGAGCCTGCGCCTTGCCGCTGTCGCCCTCCATGAGCGCCATCAGGTCGGCTTCGTCCACCTGGTTAAGAAAATGTACGGTATTTTCGCCCTCGGCGGCGCGGTCAACGATGATGTAAAAGTAATTGCCGTTTTTGCTCTGCACAATGATAAACTGCTTGTCCTCGGCGGCTTCTCCCTCAATGTCGTCAATCAGCGACAGATTACCGTCCGGCGTAAGGGGCTGCGGCTCGGTTTCTACGATCACGCCGCTGTCGTTGGTGGGAATGTCCTCGCCGCCGCCTGCATAGGCGGGAACGGAAAAGCCGCCCAAGAGGACAAGGGCGGCAAGCAGGGCGGCGGCTGTTTTGAAAAAGCCTTTATTCTTCATCTTCGATTTCCTCCTGTTCCATGTAGTCTGTACCTGCGGCGGCAATGCCGGGGATCGGTTCGCCGGAAAGCAGGGCGGTAAGCTCTGCGGGGGTCAGGCGCATGGAGCGCACAAGAGCGATGATTTGCAGGTTTTCCGCTTCGGTTTTCTGCGCCGCAAGCTCTTTCAGCCTGTTCTGATACTCGCTGATCTTCTCCCGCGTTTTCTGCATTTCCTTTTCAATGCGGTCAATTTTGCTGTTTGTCATACTTTCAAAACTCCTTTCAAATTTTAATTCCAATTCATCAGCCCATAGCCCTTGATACAGGCGTAATCAAGAGGATAGCTTCTGATTTTGCAGGCGTCGCCGGAATTACCCTCCACGGTGTAAACGCGGCTTCCGTCTGTGCCGATTACGATACCTACATGGTCTGCGCTGCCGTCTAAATCCCAATCAAAAAAGATGGCGTCGCCGGGAGCGATATTCTCATAGCCCCTCGCGCCCCATTGCCCGTGAGAGGTAAACCACGGAACGCCCTGCGACTGACAGCCCGCAAAGCGCGGCTCGGAAAGGCCAGCCTGTCCGTAGCACCAGGACACAAAGCAGGCGCACCAAGCCACGCGGCTGTCAAAGCCGTACCAGCTCCAGTAAGGCGCACCGCCTACATTGCCGACTTGCGACTTCGCTATATCCACAAGGGCGGTGTTGCCGGAGCGCGTACCGTTTACAAACTGTACGCCGCTTAAATCCTCGGACGCGGAAGTGTCCGCAGATCCGCCGCCAAAAACGAGGGGTTTGTTGCCGCTTGTTTGCAAATAGACACGGTACATTTCAAGCTGCTCCGGCGTTAGAAGCTCCGATACAAAAGAGGATATGGGTCTGTTCGTCAGCGTTACATTGAGAATGTAATAGTTATATGGGACTTCAACGGTGTAGGTATAGGTATGGGTGTTGCCCTCCGCGTCCGTGTAGCTGCCTGTGCGCCGTTCCGTGCGGTAGCGCACCTCGATTTCTTCCGTGACGGTCAGCTTGTATTGCAGATTGAAAATGCGGTCAAGCTCTGCCTGTGCGCTCTGCGGGGTATAGCTCTGCAACAGGGCGGTCAGGTAGGACGCTAATTCATGGGGGTTATGCCCGATGTACGCAAGGTCGTAGCGGTATTCGTCATAGCCCGGATAATCGCGCTCGATATTGTCTATCCTGCTTTGCAGATCGTTTTCCTTTGCCGCATAATTGTTTTCCACCGCTACAAGGTCGCTGTCCTCCGATGTGTAAGAGGTTCCGATTACGCCGTTGACAAGCCCCGAAAAAAGAGCAGAGCCGGAGGAAATTGCGGACATCAGCATGATAAGCAGGAGCAGCGCACACCCGGCAATCAGAAAGGCTTTCCAATGCCGCCCTACAAAGGCGGCGGTCTTTTTCGTCGCTTCGGCGGTTTTCTTCGCCGCCTTGCGGGTGTTTTCTGCGGCTTTCCTTGCGGATTTTGCGCCGCCCGTTCGTACCGCCTTTGCATACTGCCGCTTGATCTGCTGCTTCTGCCAAAACCGGGAAACGGGGTTAGACGCGGCAAGCTGCGGGTTGTCGTGCAGCGCCTTTTGATACTGAAAATCGGCGTTTGCCTTGAATGCGGCTTTTTCCGCTTTTGCCGCCGCCCGGTAGGGTTTCAGCTTGCGGCTGCGGCGGCTCTTTCGCACCTGCCGCGCCCCAGCCCGGATGCCGCGCTCGGCTAATTCCTCGCTCTTGTGCGCTCCCTCCACGCCGCAGTTGTCCTTTTCAACGGAATGTATCTTATTGTGGACGAAAACGCCGACCTCCTGCACGGGGCGGGAGAGGGGGTTATGCTGCTGCCTGCCGCCCGGTATGGGCTTTTCCTTTTCCTCAAAGCGCAGGCGGGTTTTGCCCTTGCCTGCGGCTTCGTCAAAGGTGCGCTCTTTTGTCAAGACTTTCTTCTTCGGAATAGCCGCCCGCGCTTCGTCCAAGCGGTCGGCGGCTCTTTCCGATTTGCGGATCGCCTTTTGAAGCTCCGGCGTCGCCCGTTCTTCTTCGGTGAATTGCAGGCGTGAGGTCTTTGTTTTTGCCGCCGCTTCCCGCTGCACTCGCTTTATCGCCTTTTTGGATGCTGCGCGGGTATGGGCAGCGTCGATATGCTCCAAAACACGCTCGGCTGCGGCGTCGTCCCGCTTCGGGGAAAGCTCCGGGGTATGGGGACGAGCTGCCGCACTGCCGGATGGGTGCGGAAGCTGCTGCGCGGCTTCCTGCGCCGCCTGTTCGGGCTGCTTGGAAAAATCCGCGTCCTGCTCGCGCCCGCTGACCAGCTCGGCGGTGCCTGCGGTTTCGTTGACCTCGATAAGCCCGTCCCGGCTCATTTTCTGCGTAATTTTATCGCGGGGTTTCAGCTTTTTGCTCAATTCGTTTCACCTCCGATCCGCGCCCTTGCAAGGGTGCAATAGTCATAGTTCAGTTCAATGCCGATGTAATGGCGGTCAAGGCTTTTTGCCGCAAGCCCCGTCGTGCCGCTGCCGAAAAACGGGTCAAGCACAATGCCGCCCTTGGGACAGCCCGCCAAAATGCAGGTTTCCGCCAGCTTCGGCGGGAACGCGGCGAAATGCCCGCCCTTGTAGGGTACGGTGTTGATATGCCACACGTCCCGCTTATTCCGCGTGGTCGGCATGAGGGCTTCATCGTAGTAGCCGCCTGTCCGCGCCCGGTTGATGCCCTGCACCTTACCCTGTCCGGGTACCTCGCCGTCGTATTTGTGTCCCGCGCTGCGCCCGCCCCGGTATCGCGCCGCTGTGGTGGGGGCAATGGGTTCCGCAATGGCGGCGGCGTCATAGTAATAGGTCTTTGACTTCGTAAGCAAAAAGACGTTCTCATAGCAGCGGCTCGGTCTGTCCCGCACACTTTCGGGCATGGGGTTGTCCTTCTGCCAAATAATCGCGCTGCGCAGATACCACCCGTCAGAGCGCAGGGCAAAGGCTAAAAGCCACGGAATACCGATTAAATCCTTTTGCTTGCAGCCTGCCGCCCGTCTTGCAAGGGACAGGCTCTGCCCGTTTCTGCCTTTCGGGTTTTTCGGGTCGGTGCAGGCTCCCTTGCTGCCTGTGCCGCAGTAGGTGTCGGCAATATTCAGCCAAAACGTACCGTCCGGGCGCAGCACCCGTTTCAGCTCACGGAAAACCTCGACAAGCCTTGCGATGTACTGCTCCGGCGTGTCCTCCCGCCCGATCTGCGCGTCCATACCGTAATCCCGCAGAGCGTAGTAGGGCGGGCTTGTGACACAGCAATGGACGCTCTCGGCGGGCAGCTCCCGCAGGGCGCACAGCGCGTCGCGGTTGATGATGGTGTCTAATCTCATGTGCCGCCCACTTCCTCCGGGCGGGTCGTCATTACCCGGTATAGCTCGGTATTCTGCGGAAAGCGGTCAAGGAAAGGCAGCACCACGTTTCCGTAGAAGATCAGCCCCTCGCCCGCTTCGGTATGGGTAACGTATTTCATCTGCTGCGGGGAGATGTTGAGCTGCCTTGCAAGGATTTCCCGGTCACCCTGCGCCTGATTGAGCATGAGGACAAAATCGCTGTTCTCAAAGATATTCTCAACTTCGCGGCTGCTCAAAAGGTCTTTGACGTTCTGCGTGATGGCGGTTGGGATCCCGCCCCATTTACGAAAGCGCTTCCAAATTTCCACGGAATAGGCGGCGGTTTGTTCCTCTTTGAGGAGCAAATGAAACTCGTCCATGTAGTAGCGGGTGGATTTCTTTTCAGCCCGGTTTATGGTTACTCTGTTCCACACCTGATCCTGCACAATGAGCATCCCCAGCTTTTTAAGTTGCTTCCCAAGCTGCTTGATGTCAAAGCAGACAAGGCGGTTTGAAAGCTCTACATTGGTACGGTGGTTAAAGACATTCAGGCTGCCCGAAACGTAAAGCTCCAATGCCGCCGCCACCCGCGCCGCTTCCGGCTCCGGCTGTCTTAAAAGCTCGTCGTAAAGGTCGCCGAGGATCGGCATTTTCGCCGGGTCGGGGGCGGCTAAAAACGGGCGGTACACGTTTCTTACGCTGCGGTCAATGACGGTCTTTTCCACGGGCATCAGCCCCTCCTTGCCGCCGATGACAAGCTCACAGAGGGAAAGGAGAAAGTCGCTTTTCAGCGCAAGGGGGTTGTCGTCCTCGCTGTAATTGAGGTTAATATCCATAGGGTTGACATACTGGGTGCTTGTGGGGGAAATGCGGATCACCTGTCCGTGCAGGCGGCGCACAAGGGGGTAATACTCCGCTTCCGGGTCGCAGATGATAATGTCGTCGTCGGTAATGAGAAAAGCGTTTGTGATTTCCCGCTTCGCCGCAAAGCTCTTGCCGCTTCCGGGGGTACCAAGGATCAGCCCGTTGGGGTTTTTAAGCCGCTTGCGGTCACAGAGGATCATATTGCTTGACAGGGCGTTCAGCCCGTAATAGAGTGCCGCGCCCCGCTGAAAAAGCTCCTGCGTGATAAAGGGAATAAAAATCGCAGTGCTTGATGTGGTAAGCCCCCGCTGGATGGGGATCAGGTTCTCGCCCAGCGGAACAGAGGACATCAGCCCCGCCTCCTGCTGGTAGTCAAGGCGGGTGAGAGCGCAGTTGTATTTCTGCGCGATGCCCGCCGCTGCGAATATGTCATTTTCCAGCTTTCGCTTCGTGTCCGCCATATTGACTACAAGGAAAGTCAGGAGAAACATTCGCTCGTTGCGGCTCTGCAAGTCCTGCAAGAGGTTTTTCGCTTCGCCGCCGAACATGGCAAGGTCAGAGGGGATGATGTCCATATCGTAACCGCTGCGTACCGCTTTCTTTTGTTCCTCGATTTTCATTTTGTCAAGGTCGGTTATCTTGCGCTTGATGGTCTTTATCGCTTCGGTCTGGTCGATGCTCTTGATATGGAGATTGACGACGATCCCCGTTTCAAGGTCGAGAATGTCCGCAAGCATACGGTCGTTCAGCTCCGGCGCAAGGATTTCAAGGAAACTGACCGCGCCGATTTTGCGTCCCATACGGAAATATCTGCCCTCGCCGAAACGGAACGAGGACGGGGCGATAAAGTCCTTTGTGGTAAGCCCCGACGGGGTGAGCCAGTCCCAAGAGAAGCGGAACGGTTCTCCCTCCGGGTGGAATACGCTGTGCAGGGCTTCCAGCCGTTCATAGCCCGTCATGGGGCGGGCGGCTGCGCCCAGCACCTTAAAATTATTCAGTATGTCGGTTTCAATACGGGCAAGCCGCGCCTTTGCCGCGTTCAGATTGTCCGCTTCCACGGAAAAGGTAATGTACTTTGACTTTACAAAGCCGTTGTTGCCCTTTGCAAGCTGATGTTTCAGCATATCCGCGTATTCGGTGCGGATGGAATTGAAAGCGTCGTTTTGCGCGGGGATCGCAACGACCTCCTTCGCGCCGCCGCTGCGCGTTCCCCGGTTGACAAAGGAAAGCTGCACACTAACGGTCGCGTCAAAATAGTTGAGAAAGTCGCACCAGTTTTCAAAAATGGCGGTCTTATCGTCTGCCTGCGCAAGCTGATAGTTGATGTCGTCGTAAGCGATGCTCTTGGAGTATTTCTTTTCCGTAACCTTGCAGATACCGTCCGGGTACATGGCAAGATACGGTATAGTCTGCTGCGCGGTGTGCGCCTTTCCGTCGCCCTTTGCCGCTCGGATCAGGGCGGCGATTTCCTTTTTCTCGGCGCGGGTGAGCTTACGCCTGTTTCCTGCGTGTTTTGCGTTTGCCGTTGACAATAGCCGATACCTCCTTTTCAAGTTGTCTTTGCCGTTCGAGGACGGCATAGAAGTTTTCCGTCTGATAGGGTCTTTCTTTCGGACGGATAAATTTTGTTTGTATGATGTTCTTAATCAGCGTTTCAAGGGGCTGCCCGTGCTTTTCGTACATGGCAAACAGAAAGCAGGGCAGCATAACGAGGATCATCACGAATGCCGCAAGGCTTGTGCCAATGCTGCCTTTGAGCAAAAAGAAAAGCGGCAATCCCATAAGGAGTGCCGCCGCAAAGAAGATAAGCTGCCTTTTGGTAAGGTTAAAGGCAACCTTTGTCTTTATGCGGGACAGGTCTTTGGGAACGGGTACATACGCCATAGAAAAATCTCCTTTCGTTACATTTCAATACTGTTTGGGAGTTCGTTGCCCCATATATCCCACCCCGGCGTTTTCTGTCGGGCAAACAGCTCAATCCGGGGCAAATCCCCCATAAGGGCAACGATTTTTTCCCGCGCTGCATCCGGCTTTTTGCTGTGCTGCTCTATGGGGCTGATAAGAAACTGATGTACGCCCGCCGACTGCCGCTTGGGTTTGCCCTTGGTCGCCAGCAGACAGATTTCCGCGTTGCTGCGCGTCCAATAGCCCATACCGTAAAACCAGGACGGGCTTTTGCGGTTACGTTTGAGCCAAACGAACGCCACAGTCCGATACCGAAAGCCCCATGCACGGATCAGCCGCAGAGCTTCGGGAAGCTGCGGAAAGGTCGCCCACAAAAACAGGGCGCAGTCCTTCGCCGCCAGCTCCGGCACGGGCAGGGCGCACAGCTCGTCAATGCCCATGGTGGGATAGTGCTTTTCCGCTGCGCCCTGCACCTTGCTCCGTTCATACCGCCACGGGGGATCTGCGTAAATAACGCTGTATTTCTTGGTGATGGAAAACCTCCTTTTAATGTGCATGGAACAATGATTTTGCCAGTGCGCCGGATTTCAAAAGGTTAAAGCAAAGCAGCACCGTATAGGCTGCGATGGAAAATATCGCGGTGTGCAGATTGTCCGCTATGACCATGTTGTTTACCAAAACCGCGTAAATGCCGACGCATATCATAATGAGGAAGCCTTGAAAGCCGAGGGCAAACAGGCCTTTTAAGTAGTTGTTTCCGATTTGCCCCCATTCCCGGTTTGTCATGGTGGCGAACGGGATAGGCGATACGGAGCAGTATAGGTAAATCTCAATCATACGCCCGTACAAAACAACCGTTATCAGCACCGACATGATTTTCATGCAAAGGCTGACAAGGCTTGTTTCGAGCATAAGCAAGAGCAGTTCGGGGATTTCCATTGCGTCAAGTCCGGCTTGCATGGACGAGAGTGCGGCGGCAACATCAATGCTGGTGCTGCCGCCGATCACGCCCGCCGCGCCGGAAACAATGTGCTGCGCCATGTCGAATACCGCCATAGTGATGTCAAAGGTATGCGTGACGATAAACACCGCAACGAACGCTTTGAAAAACCACTTAAAGAACATGAACGTGTCGATGTCGTGCATATTGTTCTTTTCCGTTACCATGCTGATAAGCTCCACGCATAGAACGTAGGTAATAACAAGCCCCGCAATGGGGACGATCACATTTTCCGATAGCGTCTGTATCATGGAAAATATGCTTGCGTTCCAGCCTTGCGGGGTCTTGCCTACCTCGGCGGCAATCGTACCGACCTTTTCGTTTACGTCCCCGAACATAGTTGACAGATTTCCGTTGATCGCTCCGATCAGGATTTCCTTGATCCATTCGTTAATCGCGTCAAGTATGCTCTGCATAGGACATTACCGCCGCTTAACCGAACAGCCCTTTGAGCAGGGGAACGAGAACGCCGCCAATCAAGGCAACGCCGCCGCCCGCCATAAGCTGCTTCATGCCCTGCGATTTTGCTTATGTGTGATAAAGAAGTAATAGAAGTGTAAAAAATTTTGCCTTTCCTA
>OHPK01000310.1_pt1 | contig 28079 bp, 26 predicted proteins | sample 1577661 | NCBI WGS metagenome assembly OHPK01 (sample SAMEA3879556, study PRJEB24766) | human gut metagenome | biome: human-associated habitat; feature: feces | place: USA | collected 1985/1987
ACGTTCGACATCGACGCTAACGGCATCCTGAACGTATCGGCCAAGGACAAGGGCACGGGCAAGGAGCAGAAGATCCGCATCGAGGCCTCTTCGGGCCTTACCGAGCAGGAGATCCAGCGCATGCGCGACGAGGCGAAGGCCAACGAAGCGAAGGACAAGGAGGAGAAGGAGCGTATCGACAAGATCAACGCCGCCGACTCGAACATCTTTGCGACCGAGAAACAGCTCAAGGAGTACGGCGACAAACTTCCTGCCGACAAGAAATCGGCGATCGAGGGGGCTTTGGCCAAGCTGAAGGAGGCGCATAAGAACGCCGACGTCGCGGCTATCGACACGGCTATCGCCGAACTGAACGCCGCATGGCAGGCCGCTTCGCAGGACATCTACGCCCAGCAGCAGGCGCAGGGCGCCCAGCCCGGAGCCGATGCCGGCCAGCAGTCGCAGGCTAACGCCGGCAATGCGTCGAACGGTGACAGTTCGCAGCCTGAGGACGTCGAGTTCGAGGAGGTGAAGTAATCCCGAAGTGTTCCGAACACTTCAGCCGTAAGGCTCACATATATTTTTCGAGATGCGGTCCGGATTTCCGGACCGCATCTTTTTTTGCTATTTTCCGACTGTCAGTTCCACGATGCAGTCCGCTCCCGCAGGCTTTTCGCCCAAGCGCAGCGTCACGCCCGCCTTGTCCTGCGAGAAGGCGACCGCGCGTTTGTCGGCGAAGCGTACCGCCTGCCGGATGCGTTCGTCCCTGACGGGCACGAACAGCTCTTCGTCGGGCCAGTCGAGAATGTGTACGTAGATTTTGTCGCCGCGGCGCGTGGTCACGCCCCAGCTGCGCGGGCTTACGGGTCCCGCCTGCGTGCCGTAGATGGTTTCGCCGTTCGCGCGCAGCCAGCGTCCCATGCTGTCGAGCCGTTCGAGAGCCGCCGCGGGCAGCGCGCCGTCGGGCTGGGGACCGATGTTGAGCAGCAGGTTCGCGCCGCGTCCTGCGGCCCCTGCGAGATAGCGCACGAGCGTCTGCGCCGATTTGTAATTTTGGTCGGTGATCTTGTATCCCCACATGCCGTTCATCGTCTGGCATGTTTCGAGCGGCAGGCGGCTGATCTCCTGCCCCGAATATCCGGCCGTGTTCTCTCCCGGCAGGTCGCGTTCGAACGCCTGCGCGTCTTCGCCTTCGAACGGCGCGAGATGGTGGTTGTTGATGATCAGGCATCCGGGCTGCAATTTGTGTATCAGCCCGTAGAGTTCGCCCAGCCGCCAGTCGAATCCGGGATTCTCGTCCTGATCCCAGATGCCGTCGAACCAGATGGCGCCCACGTCGCCGTATTGTGTCAGCAGTTCGGTGAGCTGCGCCTTCATGAAGTCGAAATAGGCGTCGGCGTCCTCCTTTTCGGCCGGGCGGCCCGTGCCGAGTCCCGTCCGGCCGCGCGGGGCGTCTTCGCGCCACCAGTCGATCAGCGAGTAGTAGAAGTGGACGCGCAGTCCGCGGCGGTGACACGCGTCGGCCAACTCCTTCACCGCGTCGCGGGCGAAAGGCGTGGCATCGACGATGTTGTAGGGCGTCTGCGCCGTGCGGAACATCGAGAATCCGTCGTGATGGCGCGTCGTGAAGCAGACGTAGCGCGCTCCCGCTTGGCGGAAAGCCTCGGCCCATGCGTCCGCGTCGAATTTCGAGGGATAGAATCCTCCCGCGAGCTTTTCGTACTCCCGGTAGTTGAGGTTGTGGTTGGTCATCGCCCATTCGCCCTGCGCGAGCATGGCGTAAAGCCCCCAGTGGAGGAATATGCCGAACCGGCAGTCGGCGAATTGGCTGCGTGACTGGAGGTTTTCGGGGGCCGGGCGGTAGCCGGCCTGTGCGAAGGCGCCCGTGGCGATCACGAGGGCGCAGAAGGAGGTGAAGAGTCGGGTCATGGTGACGGTCGGGTTTGGTGATACGGACAAATTTAGCAAATAATTTGCAATCCGCACAATGCCGCCGCCGTCGGATGACCGGAACGAAGGGCCGGACGCTCCGCCGCAGGGGCGGAGACGGTGGCGCGGTTTCCTATTCCGGCTCCACCAGCACGTCGACGCTCAGCCCGACCCCGGCCTTGCGCATCTTCCACGGCGCCTGACTCGTGTAGCGGGTGTAGGTGCGCGAGAGCAGCCGGGCGCGAATCCAGTATTTCGCCCCCGCCGGCATGTGCGTCAGGTTCTCGACCGAGATCAGGAAGTCGCCTCTTACGAATATCTCGTAGGGCCGCAGGTCTACGGTCGCCGTCTTGTCGGCCTCCGACGCCGGAACCGAGAAATAGACCGGTTCCGCGAGCAGGTTTTTGCGGATACGGTCGCCCCGCATGGCGTAGACGTTTATGCGCATATGGAGCGTATCCACGCCCTTGCATCCCGCCAGATTGAGCCGCACCCGCTGCAACTCTCCCCTGAGGTTTCCGAGCTTGCATTTCACGCCCATCTCGCCGCCTTCCTGCCCGGCGCGGAATGCCGCACTGAACCGGTTGCTGCCGATGCTGCGGCCGAAGGTGTAGCGTTTGCGGGGAATATGGGTTATCACGGGGCTCAGCGGTGTCTGGGGCTGCTCCTGCAGCCGTATCTCCAGCGGCCGTGCGTCGTGTCCGGCGGCCGGAATCTCCCGTGCGGCATACCCGATGCAGGATATGCGCAGCGTGTCCCGGACGCTTAGGTCGGGAATGCGGAGCGTAAACGAGCCGTCCCGTCCGGATACGGTTCCCGCGGGGCGGTTCTTGAGTCCTATGTTGGCGTAGGGGACCGGTCGGGCGTCCGCTCCGACGATGCGTCCGGAGAGTGTTTGCGCCTGTATCGGCAGGGCCGCGAATGCGGCGCAGACGAGTAGGAATTTCAGCATGCTGACTTTGCGGGTTTATCACGGAACGTCGGGCCGCGGGATTTTATTGCCCGATGCGGGCCGCCGTTCCGCCCGCCACATGCCGTAGAGGATCAGCGCCGCTCCGGCGAGAGCCGCCGCGGTGATCCGTTCGCCGATGCAGAGCGCGGCCGTGACGATCGTGACCAATGGGTTGAAATAGATGTAGTTCGTGGTTCTTACGGCTCCGAGCCGGTGCATCGCGGCGTTCCACAGGATGTAGCAGAGCATCGACGCGACGACGCCCAGAAACAGCAGGTTGCCCCACACCGCGGGACGCGCCAGTACCTCCGCGCCGACCGAGAAGGGCTGGAAGGCGAATACCGGAAGGATCGTCAGCAGTCCGTAGAAGAAGACCTTGCGGGTGATGAAAACGGCGGGGCCTCCGATGCGTTTGACCGCCAGCGAATAGACCATCCACAGCAGCGCCGCGGACAGGGCCAGCAGATCGCCTTTGGGCGAGAGGTGCAGCACGAAACGGCCGTTGAGAACCACCAGCACCATGCCCGCGAACGCCAGCGCCGATCCCCCGATCTGCCGCCGCGTCATCCGCTCGCCGCGGTATACGAGGCTCAGCAGCAGCGCGGTCCATACCGGCGCCGTGCAGACGATCAGCGACACGTTCGACGCCGGGGCGTATTCCAGCGCCATGTTTTCGGTCAGGAAATAGAGCGATCCGCCCGTCACCCCGGCCGCGGCCAGCAGCGCTTCGTCGCGCCATCCGTCGGCCCGCAGGCGGCCTTTCGACAGGGGCCAGATGCAGACGTAGGCTAAGGCGAAACGCAGCAGGAATATCTCCGCAGGCGTCAGCGAATGGGCGATCAGCACCTTCGTCGATACGAACGTCGCGCCCCATACCGCCACGGTGAACAGCGCCGCTGCATGGTACTTGTATTCGGTATATTTTATCATACGGTCCCAAAAATACAGATTTTTTGCCGTCCGGGCGCAAATCTTAATTCTTAATTTCCGATTTTCAATTCTTTTTTCCTATCTTTGCGTGCTATTATGCGTAATGACAATAATTACAACAAATAATAACAAAATTTTTCAACTCAAATGCAAAGTAAAGGTGCTATTAAATTACTCGCGGTCCTTTTGGCTCTTGCGTGTATTTACCAGCTCTCCTTCACGTTCAAAACGCGGAGTGTAGAGAAAAAAGCGGCCGAGTACGCCGCGCAGTTCCCCGTCGGACAGCAGTCCGAGGCGGAGCAGCATTACCTCGATTCGGTCCAGAATGTCGGGGTCTATAACCTCGGATTCAAGAAATTCACCTACAAGGAGTGCAAGGAGAAGGAGCTGAACCTCGGTCTGGACCTCAAGGGCGGTATGAACGTCATGCTGGAAGTGCAGGTCGAGGACGTCATCAAGGCGCTTGCCGGCGACAGCCAGAACGACCCCGCATTCGTCGAAGCCATCGCCGAGGCGAACGCCGCGCTGAAGGAGGGCACCTCGAAAGACTATATCTCCGACTTCGTGAAGGCTTACCAGCGTCTCTCCAACGGCGGTTCGCTGGCGGCGGTTTTCGTCAGCCCCGACCGTAAGGACATCACGCTCGAAAGCTCCGACGCCGACGTCGAGAAGATCCTCAAGCGTGAGACCGACGCCGCCATCGCCGCGTCGTTCAACGTGCTCCGCAGCCGTATCGACCACTTCGGCGTCACGCAGCCCAACATCATGCGCCTGCCCAATTCGCACCGCATCCTCGTCGAGCTGCCGGGCGTGAAGGAGCCGCAGCGTGTGCGCGACCTGCTGCAGGGTACCGCCTCGCTCGAATTCTGGCTCACTTACGACGCCCGCGAGGTGCTTCCCGCACTGGCCGCCGCCGATAAGTTCATCAAGGCCGAGCTGAGCGAAGCTCCCGCCGCAGGACAGCCCGAAGTCGCTTCCGTCGAGGCCGCTGCCGCCGCCGGGACTCCCGCAGGCGAAGCCGAGGGCCTTCTCGCCGAGATCGGCTCCGACACCACGGCTGTTGCCGAAGCCGAGCACACCGACCGTTACGACCGTGCGAAGAACCCGCTCTTCGCGGTTCTCGATCCCGGTTTTGCGGGCGGCGCCGCCATCGGTGCGGCCTACAAGGCCGACATGGCTGCCGTAAACGAATATCTGGCCAATCCTGCGGTCCGCGAACTCTTCCCCGCCGACATCGCCTTCAAGTGGGGCGTCAAGGGCGACGACAAGATCGACGGCCGCTTCTACCTCTATGCGATCCGCATCTCGACGCCCGACGGTAAGGCTCCGCTTGACGGCAGCGTCGTGACCGAAGCCCGCGAGCAGTACGCCCAGCGCGGCGCCAACGCCGTGGTTTCGATGTCGATGAACGGCGAAGGCACGCAGGAGTGGGCGCGTCTGACGGGCGAGAACATCGGCAAGTGCATCGCCATCGTTCTCGACGGCTACGTCTACTCGGCTCCCCGCGTGAACACCAAGATCGACAAGGGTTCTTCCGAAATTTCGGGCGACTTCACCATTCAGGAAGCCAAGGACCTCGCCAACGTGCTCAATTCGGGTAAGGTTCCCGCGCCCGCCAAAATCATTCAGGACACCGTCGTAGGTCCCTCGCTGGGACAGGAGTCGATCAATGCGGGTATGCTCTCGTTCCTGATCGCCTTCATCCTCGTCCTGCTCTACATGGGTCTGTTCTACAAGACCGCAGGCTGGATGTCCGACATCGCCCTGCTTACCAACGTCTTCCTGCTGATGGGCGTTCTGGTGTCGTTCGGCGCCGTGCTGACCCTGCCGGGTATCGCCGGTATCGTGCTGACGATGGGTATGGCCGTCGATGCCAACGTCATCATCTACGAACGTATCAAGGAGGAGCTTCGCGGCGGCAAGGGCCTTTCGCTGGCTATCAAGGACGGTTTCTCGAAAGCCTACTCGGCCATCATCGACGGTAACCTGACGACCATCATCACCGGTATCGTCCTCTTCATCTTCGGCAACGGTCCCGTGCAGGGCTTTGCCACGACCCTCATCATCGGTATCATCACCTCGTTCTTCAGCGCCGTGTTCATCACCCGTCTCTTGATCGAGTGGATCGTCGCCAAATGGGGCAATATCTCCTTCTCGCGCAAGTGGTCCGAGAACTTCCTGACCAATACGCATTTCGACTTCATCCGCGTCCGCAAGGTCGCCTACACCGTCTCGGTCGCCCTGCTCGCGCTGTCGTGCATCTCGTTCGTCGCCCGCGGTCTGAACCTCGGCGCCGAGTTCACCGGCGGCCGTGCCTACGTCATCCGCTTCGACAAGCCCGTTTCGGCCGAAGAGGTTCGTCAGAATCTGGGTCAGGTCTTCGCGCAGCATGCCGATGCCGACGCTTCGGCGATCAGCTTCGAGGTCAAGCAGTACGGCAACGAGAACCAGATGCGCATCGTGACGCAGTACCGTTATGACGACACGTCGGACGAAGCTACGGCCGAAGTCGAGCAGATCATCTACGACGCCATGAAGTCGCTCTACTCCTACGACATTTCGTTCGAGCAGTTCCGCAATACCCAGACCGACGTCAACGGTATCCTGACGGCCGACAAGATCGGTCCCTCGATCGCCAAGGACATGACGTGGAACGCCATCTACTCGGTGTTGTTCTCGCTCATCGCCATCGGTCTCTACATCACCTTCCGCTTCAAGCGCTGGCAGTGGGCTTCGGGCGCCACGATTGCCCTTGCGGTCAACGCCCTGTTCATCATCGGTCTCTTCTCGATGCTCTACGGCTTCGTGCCCTTCAACCTCGAAGTCAATCAGGCCTTCATTGCCGCGATCCTTACGATCATCGGTTACGCCATCAACGATACCGTGGTGGTCTTCGACCGTATCCGCGAATATCTGGGCATGTATCCCAAGCGCAACCTCAAGGAGAACGTGAACAACGCCATCAACTCGACGCTGTCGCGTACGATCAACACTTCGGGCACGACGCTCGTGACGCTGCTGGCGATCTTCTTCTTCGGCGGCGAGACCATCCGCGGCTTCATCTTCGCGCTGACCGTCGGCGTTATCGTGGGTACCGTCGCGACGATCTTCATCGCCACCCCGATCGCCTATGATCTGATGGTCAAACGCGCCAAACTCGACAAGGAGGCGTAATACACCTTATATCTATTCGAATAAAATGGACTGCACGGTTTGTTGCAGTCCATTTTATTTTTACCTTTGCATCATGGAACTTCAACGCACATTGGATAATTTGCTGAAATGGATGCACCGCTACGTCTCGCCGGTCTTTCTTGCGCTGCTCGTCGCGTCGTTCATTTTGTGGTATATCGCCAAACTGAGCTATACCTATACCACCGAGCAGGTCGTGCGTGTGAGTGTGGACGGGGAGCCGTTCGAGGTGACGTGCGTCGTCGAGGGCGTCGGCACCAACCTGTTCGGCTACCGGGTCTACATGAACAAGACGCTGCGCATCCCGCTCTCGGAACTCAAATACAAGCGTTCGCGCGAGGAGGGGCACGAGGGCAAGGTGGTGATCGACCCCCAGTCGTTGCAGAGCGCCATTTCGGTACGCTACAGCGACATCAAGGTGGTCTCCATCGGCGCTGTTCCCGAACTGGATTATCCCGAAGAGAAACCATGATGAAAATCGGAGTAACGGGCGGCATCGGCAGCGGCAAGAGCACTGTATGCCGCCTTTTTGCACAAAAGGGCATTGCGGTTTACGATTCCGACGCCGCGGCCAAACGACTCATGCAGCAGGACGACACGCTGCGTATGCGGCTCACCGAACGTTTCGGAGCCGACACCTTCCGCGACGGACAGCTCGACCGGAGCCGCCTCGCAGGCGTTGTCTTCAGCGACCCGCAGGCGCTCGCCGACCTCAATGCGCTGGTGCATCCCGTCGTGATGGCGGATTTCGATGCGTGGGCCGCCCGGCAGGAGGGGCCTTACGTGATTCTCGAAAGCGCGATCCTGTTCGAAGCCGGTCTCGAAACGTGCGTCGACAAGACCGTCGCGGTCCTCGCGCCGCGCGAACTGCGCATCGAGCGCACCTGCCGCCGCGACGACTGCGGTCCCGATGAGGTAGGCCGCCGCATCGCCGCCCAGCTGGACGACGATACGCTGAGCGGCCGTGCCGACTACGCGATCGTCAATATCTTCGAGGAGGACCTCGAACCCGCCGTTGTCAAACTCGACCGCATATTCAGCCATGAAGCAGCACGACATTGATCTCGACCTCTCCCGGCCGCAGGTGATGGCGATCCTGAACGTCACCCCCGACTCGTTCTTCGCCGGCAGCCGCATGCCCGACGCGACGCATGTCGAACGCCGCGTGAAGGAGGCCGCCGCCGAAGGCGCCTCGATCATCGACGTGGGGGGCTATTCGTCGCGCCCCGGCGCCGACGAAGTCCCTGCCGACGAGGAGTGGCGGCGCGTGGAGCTGGGCATCGGGGCCGTGCGGCGTCTGGCGCCCGGCGTCCTGATTTCGGTCGATACCTTCCGCAGCGAAGTCGCCGCCCGTGCGATCGAAAAATTCGGTCCGCTCATCATCAACGACATCTCCGCCGGGGAACTCGACCCGCAGATGCCCGCCACGGCTGCGCGCTGCGGCGTGCCCTACGTCGCCATGCACATGAAGGGCGATCCCCGGACCATGCAGACCCTCACCGACTACAAACGCGACATCACGGCCGAGGTCACGGCCTATTTCGAAACGAAGACCGCCGACCTGCTCGCCGCCGGGATCAAACGCGAGAACATTATCCTCGACCCCGGCTTCGGCTTCGCCAAGACCACCGAACAGAATTACGAGCTGCTTGCGGGCCTGCACTGTCTCTGCGCATTGGGGTATCCCGTACTGGCGGGCCTTTCGCGCAAGTCGATGATCTACCGCGTCCTCGGCGCCACGCCCGCCGAATCGCTCGCGGGCACCGTCGCCCTCGGCTGGGAGTGCCTGCGTCAGGGGGCCGCGATCCTGCGCGTGCACGATGTGCAGGAGGCCGTCGATACGGTCAGGCTCTTCGACGCATACGAACGGAACCGCAAATAACCATCGCAACCGCATGATAAAAGTTACCGACATACACAAGCGTTTCGGCGACCTCGAAGTGCTCAAGGGCGTCTCGCTCGACGTCGCCGAAGGCGAAGTCGTCTCGATCGTCGGCGCCAGCGGCGCGGGCAAGACCACGCTGCTGCAAATCGTCGGCACGCTTTCGTGCCCCGACGCGGGCCGTGTCGAGATCGACGGACAGGACGCCTTTTCGCTGGGCGACAAGGCGCTGTCCCGCTTCCGCAACGAACGTATCGGCTTCGTCTTCCAGTTCCACCACCTGCTGCCCGAATTCACGGCTTTCGAGAACGTCTGCATTCCGGGGTTTATCGGCCGCCGTCCGCGTGCGGAGGTCGAACGCCGCGCCGCCGAACTGCTGGAGATGATGAACCTCACGCCGCGCCGCGGCCATAAACCCGGCCAGCTGTCGGGCGGCGAGCAGCAGCGCGTGGCTATTGCCCGCGCGCTTGTCAATTCGCCCGCCGTACTGCTGGCGGACGAACCTTCGGGCAACCTCGATTCGCACAACCGCGACGAGATACACCGCCTTTTCTTCGAGCTGCGCGACCGGCTGGGACAGACCGTCGTGATCGTCACCCACGACGAGCATCTGGCGGCGATGGCCGACCGGAAGATCACCATGTCGGACGGCCGGATTCTGTAATGCCGCGTTTTATGGACGACGAACTGAAAGAGCTGCTCGAACGGCTCCACGACAAATACAACCGCTCTGAGTTTATCGAGGACGACCCGATTTCGGTGCCGCACCGCTATACGGACCGCGCCGACCGCGAGATCGCGGGGTTCCTCGCCGCCACGATCGCGTGGGGCAACCGCAGGGCGATCGTCACGAGCGGCCACCGCATGATGCGCTGCATGGACGACGCTCCGGCGGACTTCGTGCGCAATGCTTCCGACCGGGAGCTGGCGACGCTCGAAACCTATGTCCACCGCACCTTCAACGGCCGCGACCTGCGCGATTTCGTGCTGGCCCTGCGCCGCATGGACCGACGCTTCGGCGGCCTCGGCGTCTTTTTCGAGGAGCGCTATGCTGCCGCGCAGAGTATTCCGGCGGTCCTTTCCGAATTCCGCCGCGAATTTTTCAGCTGCGACCATGCGCCCCGCTGCGAGAAACACCTCTCGTCGATCGACAGGGGCGCGGCCTGCAAGCGGCTTTGCATGTTCCTGCGCTGGATGGTGCGCCGCGACGAGCGGGGCGTGGACTTCGGCCAGTGGACGCGGATTCCGATGTCGGCCCTTTACATTCCGCTCGACCTCCATACGGGCGACATGGCCCGCGCGCTGGGCCTGCTTTCACGCCGCCAGAACGACTGGCGGGCCGTGGAGGAGGTCACGGCGGCGCTTCGCGGATTCGATCCCGCCGATCCCGTGCGTTACGATTTCTCGCTTTTCGGCGCCGGCATCGACGGTTATCTGAAAGAGTGTTGACGATGTTCCGCTTCAAACGATTCACCATATGTCAGGACCGCTGTCCGATGAAGGTCGGAACCGACGGCGTGCTGCTCGGCGCATGGGCCGGCGTGCGGCCTGCGGACCGCCGCATCCTCGACGTCGGTACAGGCACCGGGCTGATCGCCCTGATGATGGCCCAGCGCGCTCCCGAAGCGCTTATTACGGGCGTCGATGTGGAGGAGGTCTCTCAGGCCCGCGAAAACGCCGCCGCGTCGCCGTGGGGCGGCAGGGTGGCGTTCGTGCAATGTCCCGTGCAGGAATTCGCGCCGGACGAACGCTTCGACCTGATCGTCTCCAATCCGCCCTTCTTCGTCGATTCGCTGACCTGCCCCGACGAAGGCCGCACCACGGCGCGCCACGCCGTGCGCCTGCCCTTCGACCAGCTGCGCGACGCGGTCGTGCGCCTGCTCGCTGCCGAGGGCCGCTTCGCCGTGATTCTGCCGACGGACGAAGCCCGGCGTTTTACCGACGTCTGCCGCGGATTCCTCGCGCTGACCCGCTCTACGGGCGTACGCACCACGCCACGCCGTCCGGTCAAACGCCTGCTGATGGAGTTTGCGCACGAAAACGCCAGCTCCGGCCTGCGCTCCGATTCTCCTCCCGTCTGCTCCGAACTGGTCGTCGGCACGGGCGAACACGAGCAGTACACCCCCGAATACCGGGCCTTAACCCGTGATTTTTACCTGAAATTTTGATAGCACGGCAAAATAAATTACATTTGTATCAGTGAATAAAAACTTCGAGACCATGAAACTCAGACTTCTTGCCCTCGCCCTCGCCGTATGCGGCGGCGCGGCGGCGCAAAATCCATACATCGCCCTGCAGGGCGCGAACGAAACCGCCGACGGCATCGTCGTCTCCCAGCCCCGCACGGTGCTGGCCGTGGACGTCACCGTCGAGAAGGACGTGACCCTCAGCGGTCCTTACGCCCGTTATGCGCAGAAATTCCTCGGCGTTCGCGCTCCGCTCACCGACAAGACCGGCTGGGCCGTTACCGGAGCCGCCGTGGCTCTGCTCGATGCCAAGGCATGCCTCGATGCACCCGCACCGGCCGAGCCTTCGCGCCGCATTATGACCCACGCCGCTGCCGAAGATGAATTCGCCCGCCTGCAGGCCGACAAGAACGACATGACGGTGCTGGCGCTGGAAGACGCCGCCCGCGAAGCTGCCAATACGATCTTTTCGCTCCGCAAGCACCGTCTCGAACTGATTACGGGCGAAGCCGGTGAAAACGTCTTCGGCGAAGGACTCAAATCCGCCCTTGCGGAGATCGAACGTCTGGAGCAGAGCTATCTTGAGCTGTTTCTCGGCAAGCGCATCGTGACTACCGAAACGCGCCGCTATGTGGTTTATCCTCAGGCCGACAAGAAGCAGTATATCGTCTGCCGTTTCAGCCCTGCCGCAGGTCTGCTCCCTGAGAGCGATCTTTCGGGCGACATGGTGCTGTTGCAGATCGAACCTTCGGGCAACACCTCCAATGCGCTCGAAGCTTCGGCCAAGGAGACCAACGTCGTCGTATGCCGCGTGGCCGATCCTTCGGTCTGCACGGTCATCGCCGGCGGCCGCGAATATGCCCGTGCGGTGCTGCCTCTCTTCGAGTTCGGACGCACGATCAACGTGGCGCTTCCCCGCCGCAAATAATCCCGTCCATGGACTTCACGTCGCGTATGGTGGCGCTGCTCGGCGAGCTGCGCCGCGAGCGGAACGGCGCCGTCGCCGATGCGATGCGCTGTTACGGTGCGCCGTACGGTCTCAACTACGGAGTGAGCCTGCCGACGCTGCGCAAACTCGCGCGCGCCGAGACTCCCGACCACGATTTCGCCCGTTATCTTTATTTGCAGGAGGTCCGCGAACTGCGCCTTGCGGCGCTGCATATCGCCCGGCCCGAATCGCTTACGCCCGATGAATTTCCGGCATGGGCGGCCGGGATCGTCAATTCCGAAGTCGCCGAAGAAGCCGCTTTCGCTTTCCTGAGCCGCTCCGCAGCGCTTCCGGCCTTGTTCGACGCATGGATCGCCGCCCCGACTCCGCTGCTTCGATACGCCGCCTTGCACTCCGCCGCCCGCAGCGATCTTCTTACGGCGGCATGGATCGCGCCCGCCGTCGAAGCGGTCCGCCGCGCCGCCGTATGCGCCGCCGAGACCCTCGGAGAACCTGTTGCCGCTCCGCTTTCCGCATCTTCGGCCGCCCGCCTGATCGCGCAGGGGGCCGTCGCGCTGCTGTCTGCCGTCGGCGGCCTGAACGAGGAGAACCGGCAGGCGGTACTCCGCGCAGCCGGTTCTCTGGGTAAGCTCCCTGCCGAAGACTACGTCCATGAGGAGCTTACTTGGCGTCTGGAAGCATAGCTTCCGCCTGTCAGCGCTGACCCACCTGCTCGCGCTGTTCCAACTCCCTGAGTACGTTCGTCAGATGGTCGTAGCCGATGCGGCCGCTTTCGCGCCACAGCACCTCGCCGCGGCGGAAAAACATCAGCGTCGGCACCGACATGATGTTGTAGCGGTGTACGATTTCGAGCATGTCCCGGTCGTCTATGTCCACCTTGTAGACATCCACGCGGCCGTTCATCTTCTCCTGAAACCGGTCTATGACGGGGTGCATCATCTGGCACGGCCCGCACCATGTTGCGAAGAAATCCACGAACGTCAGTGCGTCCCGCCAGATAATCTTGTCAAAATCCGTTGCTGTCATATTTGTCGTGTTTAGTTCATTTCCGCCCATGTAAGCTCCGTATAGACCTTGTCTGTCAGCTCTTTTTCGGCATAGCTGATCGTGCGGCGCAGCCCCTCGGCCAGCGGCGTGCGGGGCGTCCAGTCCAGTTCGCGCCGTGCGGCCGAAATGTCGGGTATCCTCCGCCGCGCATCGTCCGGACGTGCCGCCCGGTGTACGATCCGCGAGCGGCTTCCCGTCAGGGAGATGATCTTCTCGGCCAGCGCGCGTATCGAGATTTCGTGGTTGCTGCCCAGATCCAAGGTGCGGGTCTGCTCCGAAGGCGTGGCTTCCATCATCCGTACAAGTCCGTCCACCATGTCCTCGACCCAGCAGAAGGTGCGCATCTGTTCGCCGCTGCCGTTGACCGGGATGTCGCGGTTCTGCAGCGCCGCTACGATCATCTTCATCACCACACGCTGGTCCATGATGTCGGCCCCGCTTCCGTATGTGTTGAAGATGCGTGCGATGCGTGCGTCCACGCCCAGCTCCTCCTGATAGGCCCGGTGCAGGGCTTCCGCCGCGCGCTTGCCTTCGCTCAGAATGTACTGCCCCGAATATCCCGCCGCCGGATCGGTCGCCGGATCGCGGTATCCCGCGCCGTATACGCAGCCCGACGAGGCGAACAATATCCGCGCATGCTCCATGCGCGCCGTGTCGAGGGCGTTTATCGCGCCCTGCATGTTGATCCGGAGCGTCTCGACGGGCAGCGCCTTGTTGTAGCGCACGCGCGACGGCGAGGTGAGGTTGTAAATCTCGTCGCAGCGGATTCCGAATGTATTGATGATGTTGTGGTGGACGTACCGGAACAGCGGATGCTGCAATACGCTGCGCAGCAGCGGCGAATTCACGGCGTCGCGCATATCGACACAGAAAACCTCGTGCCCCTCTTCCAGAAGGCGCAGACAGAGGTGGGTGCCGATAAATCCCACTCCGCCCAGTATGACAATTCGCTTTTGCATCTTTTACTCCTTTTTGCAGGAGTACAGAGCAAAATCTATTCCACAAAGAGCGCGCGGGGCAGCTGATCGATGCTGTTTATCGTGACTATTTCGATTCCTTTGGGACGTTTGCCGCCCTTGCCGAGGTAGCCGGAGACGATGATGCGTTTGAAACCCAGCCGTGCCGCCTCGCTGATGCGCTGTTCGGTCCGGGGTGCGGGGCGCACCTCGCCCGAAAGCCCGATCTCTCCCGCGCAGCAGACGCCCTCGGCCACGGGGCGGTCATAGTAGGAGGAGATCACCTCCGCCACGACCGCGAGGTCCAGCCCCGGATCGGCGACCTTGAATCCTCCGGCGAAGTTCAGGAAGACGTCTTTCTGAAACATCTTCATTCCCACGCGCTTCTCCAGCACGGCCAGCAGCATGTTCATGCGCTTGGTGTCGTAGCCCGTGGTCGTACGCTGCGGCGTGCCGTACGCCGCGCCGCTCACCAGCGCCTGCACCTCGATCAGGTAGGGGCGCACGCCATCGGCCGAAGCGCCTACCGCGATGCCGCTCAGCGGCTCCTCGTAGTGCGTGAGCAGAATCTCCGACGGGTTGTCCACGCCGCGCAGTCCGTTGTCGAGCATCTCGAAAACCCCGATTTCGAACGTCGCGCCGAAACGGTTCTTGATGCCGCGTAGGATGCGGTATATGTTGTTGCTGTCGCCCTCGAACTGCAGCACCACGTCCACGATATGTTCCAGAATTTTGGGTCCGGCGATGGTTCCGTCCTTGGTGATGTGGCCGATGATGAAGATCGACGTGCCGGTCGATTTGGCGTATTTGAGCAGCGTCGCCGCGCATTCGCGTATCTGCGACACGCTTCCCGCCGACGAGTCCAGCAGGTCGGTGTAGATGGTCTGTATCGAGTCGATCACCACCAGATCGGGCCGGTGTTCGCCGATCTGGTTGACGATGTTTTCGAGCAGCGTTTCGGGATAGATCAGACATTCGTCGTTGCCGATGCCGATGCGTCCCGCGCGCATCTTGATCTGCTCGGCCGACTCCTCGCCCGAAACATAGAGCGTCTTGAGTCCGTTCGCCGCCAGCGCGAGCTGCAGCGAAAGGGTCGATTTGCCGATTCCCGGCTCTCCGCCCAGCAGAATCAGCGACCCCGGCACCATGCCGCCGCCCAATACGCGGTTCACCTCGCTGTTGCCGAGGTCCATGCGGCGGTGTTCGCTCTCGCGGATGTCGCGTACGCGCTGGGGCTTGGCTGCGGGCAGGGAGCCTGCGACATTGGCCGGCACCGAGCCGCTTTCGCGGGCGACGATCTCCTCGGTGAAGGTGTTCCATTCGCCGCACGAGGGACAGCGGCCCAGCCATTTGGGAGCTTCGAATCCGCAGTTTTTGCAGAAGTATGCCTTTTTGACTTTTGCCATCGCGTGTCGGTTAATAGGGGTGCGACGTGTATTCCTTCCGGATCACCTGCGTGATGCCCGCATCGGGATAGAGCTGTTTGTACTCCTCGGTCAGATCGACGCTGAACAGCGTTTTGCGTAGGTCGTCGGTGTCCGTATAGCCCGAAACCTTGCAGGTGTAGGCCTGTTCTCCGAACGTGAAGTGCAGCTCCTCCGGTTTGTCCGGCTCTTTTATGAATGTGCCCGTGACGGTTTCGGCGTCGGCCGCAGGCCGGACGACGAGCGGACCGCCGTTGTGGTGCGTAAAGTCGAGCCGGTAGCTGCCGCCCGCCTGCACGGGAGCCTTGGCCAGCGCGTCGTTCCGGATCTCCTCCAGCAACGGATTCTCCGGCTCTTCCGGATTCTCCGGCTTTTCCGTCTGCGAAGTTCCTGCGTCCGGATTCTCCGGATCGGGATTTTCCGGATCGGGATTTTCCGGATCGGGATTTTCCGGATCGGGATTTTCGGGGTCGGGATTCTCCGGATCAGGGTTTTCAGGATCCGGCTTTTCCGGTTCGCTCAGGCTTACGGATATCTCGATCCGGGCGACGGGGTAGGAGGTCGTGTAGAAGACGTCCGAATCGTCGCCGCAGGCCGTGAGTGCGGCTGCGAGAAGCAGCGCTGTCAGTATTTTCAGTTTTCCCATAGTCCGTATTATCGCTAAAGTCCCAAATCTTGGTCGATCAGCACCACCAGCACGCGCTTGTCCGGCCAGCAGCGCAGCATCTCCATGCGGGTGTTGCATACCCGGTCGGGCGAATTGCAGTCCGAACATACGCCGGTCTTGGCGCAGGGCGTGCGGAATCCGGGGTGGCGCGCTATGTTCTGCGGCGCCGCGATCGTGCGGATGCGCTCTTCGGCCTCGTCCCGGTTTGCGACGATCTTGTTGCGTCCCGCCACGATAATCACCTTGCGAGGCCCGAACGCCACGGGAGCGATGCGGTTTCCCACCTTGTCGAGCCAGTGGAGCGTGCCTTCTGCCGTCACGGCGTTCACGCCCGTGATGAAGAGGTCAGACATCAGCGCCTGCCTGCGTATTTCGAGCCGCTGCGGGTACGTCATCGCGGGGTCGAATCCGTCCAGCAGCCTGTACCTTCCGTCGCCGCGCAGCCATTCGATGACGCCCGTGGCGCGCATGCTCATCGAATCTCCGAACGATACCGTTTCCGGCCGCTCCGTTTCGACGGCGGCCTTTATTACGGCGAAAGCTTCGTCCGTGTCCCGGACCGTCTCAACCTCGAAATGGTGCCGCTGCAAGGCATCTGCGCAATTTGTTATTTTCATCTTATTTTATGAAAAACCGGTATATGTCGTTGCCGTTGGCGTACAGCAGCAGAAGCAGGATGATAAACAGTCCCACGTACTGCGCGCCCTCCAGTATCTTGTCGCTCACCTTGCGGTCCGTAATCATCTCCCAGAACGTGAAGATGGCGTGCCCGCCGTCGAGTCCCGGTATCGGCAGAATGTTCATCACGGCGAGGATGATCGACAGAAACGCCGTCTTCATCCAGAAATCCTCCCAGTTCCAGTCTCCGGGGAAGATGCTGCCGATGGCGATGAAGCCGCCCAACTCCTCGTACATCTTGGTTTTGGGCTGTACGATCATCTTCAGTTGTTCCCAGTAGGACGACATCACCTTGCCCGCCTTGCTGATTCCTGCCGGAATCGCCTGCCAGAAGGTGTATTTCTGCGTCCGGAGCTTGTAGGGATTGAGCGCCGTCACGCCCAGTCTTCCCTCGTCCGACACCGGAACGACCAGCTCCAGCAGCATGTCGCCTTCGCGTTTGACGGTCAGCGTCACATCCTCTCCCGCATGGGCCTTCAGGTACTCCCTGTAAGCGGGGTATTCCAGCCCCTGTGCATCGTTTATCGCCACGATCTCGTCGCCGCGCCTGAGCGCCGACGCCGTTTCGTACACCGCGCTGTCGATCAGGAACGGCATGCGGAGCGCCAGCAGGTCTTCGTAACCTTTGTTCTGGCGCATTTCGATCAGCTCGCCCAGCGGCAGTGTCAGCTCGACCTGCCGGCCCTCGCGTTCCACCACCACGCGGCGTTCGCCTTCGGTGATAATCAGCGCATTGACGATCTTGTTCACGTTGTCCACCGCCTCGCCGTCGATCGAAACGATCCTGTCGCCGTCTTGGAATCCGAGCTTGCGGCCCGCTTCGTTGAAGGTGTATCCCCAGCGCGCATCTTCGTTCGAGAAGTAGTTGTCACCCCACGTGTAGCAGATTCCGATGTAGATGAAGATGGCCAGCAAAACGTTCATCACCACGCCGGCTATCATCACCAGAAAACGCTGCCATGCGGGTTTGGTGCGGAATTCGTCGGGCTTGGGGGGCAGTTTCATCTGCTCCTTGTCCATCGACTCGTCGATCATGCCGGCGATCTTGCAGTATCCGCCCAGCGGCAGCCAGCCCAGCCCGTATTCGGTGTCGCCGCGCTTGAACTTGAAGAGCGAAAACCACGGGTCGAAGAAGATATAGAACTTGTCGACGCGGATTTTGAAGACCCGCGCCATGAGGAAGTGTCCCAGTTCGTGAATGCCCACCAGAATGGTGAAGCAGAGGAAAAATTGAATGATCTTGATGATAATATCCATGTCCGTGTTTTGGTTACAAGGCTAAAAATTCCGCGGCCAGCCGGCGTGCTTCGCCGTCCGCCGCCGCATAGTCCGCGAGGGTGGGGGCCGCAGCGAACGATGCGCGATTGAGCGCATGTTCGATGGCGCGCACGATGTCGAGCCATGCGCACCTGCCGCCGAGGAACGCCGCGACGGCCACTTCGTTGGCGCCGTTCATCGTGCAGGCCGCCGTGCCGCGCCGCCGCAGACAGTCGTAGGCGATGTCCAGCGCCGGGTATTTCACCCGGTCCACCTCGGCGAATGTCAGCTGCGAATGCTTCAGGAAGTCGAACCGCTCGCCGGGACGGTTCGCCCGTCGGGGATACATCAGCGCGAGACTGATCGGCATGCGCATGTCGGGCGTTCCGAGCTGGGCCTTGATCGCCCCGTCCTCGAATTCGACCATCGAATGGACGATCGACTGCGGATGCAGCACCACCGAGATTTTCTCGGCCGGCGTGCCGAACAGCCAGTGGGCTTCGATCACCTCGAAACCCTTGTTGACCAGCGTCGAGGAGTCGATCGTGATCTTCGCGCCCATCTCCCACTGGGGATGGCGCAGCGCCTGCTCGGCCGTCACTCCGGCCAGCTCTTCGCGCTTCAGGTCACGCAGCGCGCCGCCGCTGCAGGTGATTATCAGCCGCCGCACGGGGGACTGTTCGCCCGCCAGACACTGGAAAATCGCCGAGTGCTCCGAGTCGATCGGCAGGATCGGCGCACGCTTTTCGGCCGCCAGCCGCATCACGTATTCGCCGCCCACGACGAGCGATTCCTTGTTCGCCAGCGCGAGTTTCTTGCCCGCTCCGAGCGCGGCCACCGTGGGCGCCAGCCCCGCGTAGCCGACCAGCGCATTGACTGCTACGTCGGTGTCGCCGCCCGCCGCGACCTGCGCCACGGCCTCCTCTCCGGCGTAAACCTTGACGTCGGTGTCCTCCAGCGCGTCGCGCAGCCGGGTGTAATATCGTTTGTCGGCGATGACCGCCGTGTCTGCGTCGAATTCCCGCGCCTGCGCCGCCAGCCGCTGCCAGTTGCTGTTGGCCGTCAGCACGCGCACTTCGAAAAAATCGGGGTTCTCGCGTACGATGTCGAGCGTCTGCACGCCGATCGAACCGGTCGAACCCAGTATTGCCAATCGTTGTTTCATGCGGATCTATTGGAAGACGATATATCCTTCGGGATCGACGGGCTTGCCGTTGTTCCAGAGTTCGAATTCGAAGAGTCTCACCTCGCCCTGCTCGGCTTCGGCGTTGTAGCCGATCAGCTCGCCCGCGCGGATGGTCTGCCCTTTGGTCACCAGCGACTGCGAGAGTCCCTTGTAGACCGACAGCAGATTCCCGGCGTGCTGCAGTTCGACCATGTAGCCCGTTTCGGGGGTCCAGAGGCTCAGCACCACCGTGCCGTTGTCCACGGCCGCTATGCGGTCGCTGGCCGCCGCCGCAATACGTATGCCGAAGTTGCCGTTGCGGATGTCGAACCGGTCGGTGATGATGCCTTCGACGGGCGTCGCCAGCTCGATCGCTTCACGCACCGAGCGCCGCGAGCCGCCGCTGCGGCCCGTGACAGCGTACTCGCCGTCGCCCTCCATCTGCGCCCTGAGCACCGAATCTTCGGGCGAGGGCATCACCAGCACCTTCGTGGCCCGCGTGCTGTCCGAATTGGCGAGCACCCGCGCCACGGGCGTCTTGCCCTCCATGATCAGGGCTATGTTCTGGTTGTAGGTGAGCATGTCGTTCATCATGCGCTCCATCGAGTCCAGCCGGATGATGTTCTGCACCAGACTTTCGCGCGAGCGGTCGGCTTCGGTGCGGTAGCCCGGCAGGAATTCCAGTACGGGGCTGTACGCCACCAGCGTGAGGATGAGGATAAAGAGCAGCAGTGCGAATGAAACGAATGCTGCGAAGATGCTGGCCGGCGAGAGGTGCATGTGCCACTCTTCGCTGTTGTCCGTAGCGTTGAGCATGTTGAAGCGGCGTTTGCGGAAAAAGTTGCGCTGCCATGCCCGTATGTTCTTCAAAAATTTCATCAAACCATTGCATTATTCATGCAAAGATAACCAATTTCATAGAAAACCTTTGCGGAACGCGGTGAATTTTTTAACTTTGTAATCGTTTTGATTTTAACGCCAAAAACAGATAAAAAGTATGGTAAAACCTACATTACTGGTCCTCGCCGCAGGCATGGGTTCGCGCTACGGCTCGCTCAAGCAGATGGACGGGGTCGGCCCCAATAACGAGGCCATTATCGATTATTCGGTTTACGACGCGATCCGCGCCGGTTTCGGCAAGGTCGTATTCGTCATTCGCCACTCCTTCGAGAAGGAGTTCCGCGAGGTCTTTTCGGCCGAGCGTTTCGGCGGCCGCATCGCCGTCGAGTTCGTCTTTCAGGAGTTGGACTATCTGCCTGAAGGCGCTTCGGTTCCCGAAGGCCGCGTCAAGCCGTGGGGCACGAACCATGCCGTGATGATGGCCGCCGACGCCGTGCACGAGCCTTTCGCCGTCATCAACGCCGACGACTTCTACGGCGCCGAAGCCTACCAGACCATCGGTGACTACCTTTCGCAGCTCGGTGACAGCAAAAACCGCTACTGCATGGTCGCATACGACCTGAACCGGACCCTTTCGGACAACGGCACCGTATCGCGCGGCGTCTGCGGCGTGGATGCCGACGGCAACCTGACGTCGATGGTCGAGCGTACGCAGATCGAGCGCATGCCCGACGGCCGAATTCTCTTCCACGACGGCGGCGCCGACGAAGAGCTTGCCGAGGATACCCCCGTTTCGATGAACCTCTTCGGCTTCACGCCCGACTTCTTCGCCTATTCGAAGGAGTATTTCAAGACGTGGCTCGCCGAGAACCGCGAGAACCTCAAATCGGAGTTCTACATCCCGACGATGGTCAACAAACTCATCGGCGAGGGCGCGGCGTCCCTGCGCGTGCTCCGTTCGGCGGCCCAGTGGCACGGCGTCACCTACAAGGAGGACAAACCCGCGCTGATGGCCTCGATCGAGAAGATGATCGCCGAGGGCAAATACCCCCGCAATCTCTGGGCTTAGTTCCCGGCGTTATAATAAGGGGCGGCCCGAAAGCCGCCCCTTATCTTTTGTCCCGCATTGTCCTATTGTTTTCTGACGTCTTTTCGGCTGCCTGTCCCTGTTGTCTTTGTCCGCGGTTGTCTTGCCGTTTTTTCTGCCGCTTTCCGTCTGCCGCTTCTCGTCTGCTGTTTCTTTCGCAGCTGTTATCCCGCCGCCTTTTCCGGCGCCATTCCGTCCGGGCAGGACCTTCCGTACCTTTCATCCGTTCCGCAAAATAAAAAAACAGGACTCCGAAAAGTCCTGTTTTTATCTTTGGTTAACAACTGTTGGGAACCTGTTGCGCAGCCGTCGAACAACCTGCGGCCGGCCGGTCAGTCCAGAAATCCCTCCCGTACCAGCTGCTCCCTGATCTTGGTCCAGTCCGCCACCGGCCGTTTCACGCCGTCCACGAACCGGATCGGACAGCCCAAGTTGCTGTCGTCGATATAGAGGTCCGCATGAATCTTCGGCGACGAAGTCCAGCGCTGCTGCGAGGGGTTTTCGTTGATGGCGTAGAGCGGAATCTCCCGGTCCCTGAACCACTTGACTGCCTTGTCGAGCAGTGCGCCCGAACGCATCGTGTAGAGTATCAGCCGGCATCCGTTGTCGGTGAGTTCTTTGAGTACGGCAACCGCGCCTGCATCGTCCCCGATTTCGGGGTAGGCGTGCGTTACCACCGTGCCGTCGAAATCCACGGCGATCAATGCATTGTGTATAGCCATATTATTTCTTTACTTTACGTGCGAGTTTGCTGAAGAAAAGTTTGATCCGCTTGCGGTAGCTTACCTCCTGATGGTCGTCGCCATAGCCGTATCCGTAACCGTATCCATACCCGTAACCATAGCCGTATCCGTACCCGTAGCCATGGCGGCGTGTGCGTGTGCCGTTGAGCACGATGCACATGTTATGGAACTTCTTCTCGCGGTAGAGCCGTTCGATGTCGGGCAACTGACGGCGGTCGAGCACGCCTTCGCGCACGATATAGATACAGAGGTCGGCCAGACGGTCCGTAATCACCGCATCGGCTACCGACATGGCCGGCGTGCTGTCGATGAATACGAAGTCGTAACGCTCCTTCAACTGCTCTACCAGCTTGTCGAGCCGGTTCGAGAGCAGCATCTCGGTGGGGTTGGGCGGCTGTATGCCGGCGCAGATCACGTCGAGGTTCTCGTGGAAGCCCATGTTCGTCACCAGCTGGTCGATGTCGGTGATCGTTCCGGCCAGATAACCGGACATGCCGTTCTTGCTGTTGCTGCGTCCCAAGTGCGTCGTGAGCGCGTGACGGCGCAGGTCGAGGTCTATCAGCACGACCCGTTTGCCCGCCATGGCCAGCGTCATTGCCAGATTCATCGCCACGAACGTCTTGCCCGCATGGGGGTCCGACGAGGTGAAGAGCACGCACTTGATCTCCTTGCCCGACGAGACGTTCATGAACGTCATGTTCGAGCGCAGGATGCGGAACGCCTCCGACAGCGCGTCGCGTCCGGTTTCCCGGACCACCACGCCGCCCTTGTTGTCCCCTTCGAGGAAGGGTATGTCGCCGAGGAACGGTGCGCTGAGGTTCTCCTCCACGTCCTTGCGGCCGCGGATGGTCGTGTCGAGCATGCCGATCAGGTAGAGTATGCCGAACGGAATGGCCAGACCTGCCAGCAGGCTGATGCCGAGGATGATCGTCGAGCGGGGCGATACGGGGCGCGCGCTTCCGTACGCCATGTCGATCGTGCGCGAGTTGCTCTCGGCTACGGCGTAGTTGAGCTGCGTCTCCTCCTGCTTGTTGAGCAGGTAGAGGAACAGCTCCTCCTTGATTTTCTGCTGACGCATGATGTCGAGCATGACCTTCTCCTGCGAAGGCATGGTCGAGATACGGCGGTTGACCTGCGCCTCCTCCTTGCGCATGGTTTCGAGCTGTATCTCCAGCGTCGAAATATGCGAGTTGAGCGAGGCGATGATCGAGCGGCGCACGGCGGCCAGCCCGTTGTCAAGGTCCTGAATGACCGGACTGCGCTCCGAGCTGTTTTCCAGCAGCTTCTCGCGCCGCAGGATGGCCTCGTTGTATTCCGATATCTGCGCGACGATGCCGTTGTTGGTCATCGAGGCCACCATCGGGATCAGGTCGCCCGCATGCGACGGGTCGTTGAGGTATTCGCGGATGAAGTCGGCGACGCTTATCTGATTCTCGATCGTCAGGCTTTCGGCCTTGTAGCGCGTGCTCTCGGTGATGGTGCGGGTCGCCTCCGAGGTGATGTCGATCATCTTGTTGCTCTTCTTGATGTCCTCGATGTCGCGGTCCACGTCTCCCAGCTCGCGGCCGATTACCTGCATGCGCTCCTTGATGAAGTCGGCCGTCACCACCGACAGCTGGCGCTTGTCGGCGATGGCGTCTTCCTCATAGACGGCGATCAGCGTGTTGATCACGTCCTCGGCGCGGCGCGGCACCGAATTGTTCATCGAGATCGTCACGATCGAGGCCTGCTTGTTGGCCACGTCGCTCTTCACGGCGGCGCGGTAGGCGTTGGTCGTCGCCGCGAGCGAATTCTTGATTACGGTGATGGGTTTTTTCAGATAGGTCGAGTCCATGAACAGGGTCTTGTGCACGACCACCTGCCCGACGGGCGTGGCGACCGTATCGCCGTATTCGGCCAGAATGACCCGCTTGGTCTCCTGCCGCGTCACGAACTTGTCCTCGAAGTCCGTCAGCTCGATCTTGCCGTTTCTGAGCGGGGTGACCTCCAGCGAAAGCTTCTGCTTGGAGTTGTCGTTGATGAAATCGACTTCGATCGGCGAACGGCCGTACAGGTCCGCCGTGCGCAGCCCTTCCCGCACCGAGTAGTTGACCGTCAGGTGGAGGCGCTTGACCACCTCCGACATCAGCCGGTGCGACTGGAGGATGTAGACCTCGTTGTCTACGTTGCGGCGGTTCTGGAATCCCACCAGATCGCTGAACGCGCCCAGATCCGTGTCGCCGCCCTTGCGGCTGTCCTTCACGAGGATGGTCGCCGTCCGGCTGTATATTTTCGGGGTGCTTGCCAGATAGTAATAGGCCGTTCCCAGACAGATGATCGCCGAGAGCGCGAACCAGTACCAGTTGGCCAAAACCATCTGAATCAGGTCGTGGAGCGTGATGCCGTTCGTGTTTTCGGACTCTTCGTTCAGCAGATGCGGATTGATGTTCTGTTCTGTCATGGCCGGTCTTATTTGGTCAGGGTTATGATGAGCGTCGCCACGGAAATTGCCGTACCCACGAGCGAAAGGTAGAAGTTTCGGTTCTGGCTGATTTCACCGGCCTGCGCCTTGTATTTGTTGGGTTTGACGTAGATCACGTCGTTCTGCTGGATGTAGAACGCGGGGGAGTTGAACAGCTCCTTCGACGTGAGGTCGAGGTACTCGATGGTGCGCACTCCGTCCACTTCGCGGGCCACGGCCACGTCGGTGCGGATACCGTAGATCGTCAGGTCGCCGGCCATGGCCAGCGCGTCGAAGATCGAGAGTTTGTCGCGCGTGACGTCGTAATGTCCCGGACGTGCCACCTCGCCGATTACCGAAATCTTCATGTCCGCGAACTGCACGTTTACCGTGGGGTCGTTTATATACCCGCCCTCGACGATCTTGTCGGCTATGGCCTGCGCCAGTTCGCTCCGGGTCTTGCCCTTGCACTCGATCTTTCCGATCACGGGCATTTCGAGCTGTCCGTTCTCATCCACCGTGCGGATCTGCAGCGACTGGTTGGTGGCGCTTCCGTAATTGGTGGCTCCGGTCAGGGAGCTCAGCGACGACGACGAGTTGAACGGCACGGCCAGTTCGGGGTCCTTGCTGTTGACGACGATCGTCAGCCTGTCGAGGGGCTTGATGCGTATCTGGCCGTTCTCGGCGATCTGTTCGGGCGTGAACGGCTGGGCATCCTGCAGGTACCATGCACGCTTTTGCGAGGCGCATGACGTGACGAGTAGAGCCGTCAGTATGACCGGCATAAGGAGACGTAAATGTTTCATATTTGATTAAGGCGTTTTTATAATCGTGCGCAAAGGTAAGAATTTTCCATGAAATAAATGCGCCCTGCGTCAGCTATTTCCGTCGAATTATGGCTGTTTTTGGTCCGGGCGGAGCGTTTGTCCGGAAAAAAACGTACATTTGACACCCCGAAAACCGATTTATTCAAGCTATGGAAATGTTACATCCCGAATGGAGTTATCAGGCCGTGCTCTATGAAATGAACGTGCGCCAGCTGACGGCCGAAGGCACGCTGCGCGCCGCGGCCGCGAAACTGGGCTTCCTGCGCGACATGGGCATCGACGCCGTGTGGCTGATGCCCGTCTATCCGATCGGCGTCGAGGGGCGCAAAGGCTCGCTCGGCTCCTATTATTCGGTCCGCGACTATTGTGCGGTCGATCCCTGTCTGGGGACGATGGAGGATTTCGACGCCTTCGTCGCCGAGGCGCACCGGCTGGGTGTGAAGGTGCTGCTGGACTGGATCGCCAACCATACGGCGCGCGACGCCCGCTGGGTGACCGAGAAGCCCGCTTCGTGGTACGAGCGCGACGCTTCGGGAGCGCCCGCCGTGCCGTGGGACTGGACCGACACGGCCAAACTCAACTATGCCGAGCGCGAAGTGTGGCGCGCGCAGGGCGACGCCATGGAGTTCTGGGTCCGCGAACATGGCGTGGACGGCTTCCGCTGCGACATGGCGATGCTGGTTCCGATCGAATTCTGGAACGAGACGGCGCAACGCCTGCGGCGGGTGAAGCCCGGTCTGTTCATGCTGGCCGAAGCCGAGGAGACCTACCTTTTCGACGGGGGAGCCTTCGACGCCTGCTATGCGTGGGAGATGCACCACCTGATGAACGACGTGGCGCAGCAGAGGGTCCGCGTCACGTCGCTGCGCGACTACATCTATGCCGACCGCCAGCGCTATCCCCGTTCGGCCATGCGGCTGGCCTTCACCTCCAACCACGACGAGAATTCGTGGAACGGCTCGGAGTTCGCCCGCATGGGCGCCGCCCGCGAAATCATGGCCGTCTTCACCTTCGTCGTGCCGCGCGGACTGCCGCTGATCTACACCGGTCAGGAGATCGGCTACGACCATTCGTTCGCCTTCTTCGACCGCGACCCGCTTCCCGCCTACGGCTCCAATCCCTTTTCGGAGTTTTACCGCCGTCTGACGGCGCTCCGGCACGCCAATCCGGCGCTCGCATCGGGCGAACGGGGCGGCGAGATGATCGAGATACGCAACAACGCCGAGGACTGCCTGATGATTGCGGTCCGCGAGGCGGAGGGCAACCGCGTCGTCGCGGTCATGAACCTCTCGCCCTATGTGATCCATGCCGATTACTATACGGGCATCTACGCCGGCATGTATACCGATGCCATGACGGGCCGTCCCGGCGAACTCCGCGGCCACGTCGAGGAGGATATGGCGCCGTGGAGCTACCGCATTCTGACCCGCTGACGCTTCTGCGCCGCCGAAAAAAGACCGCCGCACGACAGGGCGGCCTTTTTTTTGCATTTTGTCCGCTAACTTCCCGCCGGAATCCGTTCCGGTTCCGGAATATTTGCTATTTTTGCCGATGAATATGAGACGCTTTATCATTCTTTGCCTGCTGCTCTTTGCGAGCCTTGCGGCGCAGGCCCGGAGCTACCGCGCCGAGGATATCCCCAATGTCCAGCGCGCCGACCGTACGCGCTACGTGTCGAATCCCGACGGTATCCTTTCGCCCGGCGCCGTAGCGCGTATCGACTCGGTCTGCGGGGCGCTCCGCGACCGGGCGATCGCTCAGGTGGCCGTGGTGGCCGTGGACGACATTGCGGGCGGCGACGTCTTCGATTTCGCCGTCGATCTCTTTACGCAGTGGGGCGTGGGGCGCGCCGAGAACGACAACGGGCTGGGCATCCTGCTGGTCAGGGACCGGCGTGAAATCCGCTTCGTCACGGGCGGAGGGCTTGAAGGCGTGCTTCCCGACGCCGTCTGCAAGCGGATTCAGCTGAAATACATGCTGCCCGCCTTCCGCGAGGGCGACTACAGCCGCGGCATGGTCGCGGGCGTCGAAGCCGCGGCGCAGCTGCTTGAAGGCAGCGAACTGGATCTGGGCGGTACGGATACCGCGGACGGGGAGCTTCCGTCGTGGGCCGTCTTCCTGATCGTCGTCGGATTCGTCGTCCTGCCGCTGGGCGTCGTCATGCTCGGCTATTATGCCCGCAAACGCTGCCCGAAGTGCCACAAACCGACGCTTCGGCAGCAGTCGAACCGTATTCTGCAGGTGACTCCCAGCTACCGGCTGGTCGAATACACCTACGTCTGCTCCAACTGCGGGGCCGTGGTGAAGCGGCGGGCCAAAAATCTGCGCGACGACAATTTCGGCGGCGGGGCCGGGGGCGGCACGATCATCGGCGGCGGCTTCGGACGCGGCATGGGCGGCGGCATGGGCGGTTACATGTAAGCCGACGAAAAACATTCTAATACCTTATAAAAAAGGAGCAGGAAATTTTTCCTGTTCCTTTTTTTGTGTATTCAGCTTTTTTGCACAAGGGGAATGCTGTTGTTTTGGCTGGTTTTGTGTGGTCTGTTTTTTCGGATTGTGCTATACTATACCATAGCGAAATATTGATTTGAATACATAAAAGGGAGTGCAGATATGCAAAGAACGGAAACAAGAACCGTACAGGTTGGCAATTTGAAATTGGGCGGCGGCAATCCTGTTGTCATCCAGTCCATGTGTAATACAGATACCAGAGATGTGGCAGCTACTGTGGCGCAGATTCATGCGCTGGAAGCAGCAGGCTGTGAACTGGTGCGTGTGGCAGTGCCTGATATGAAAGCGGCAGATGCCATTGGTGAAATCAAAAAACAGATTCATATTCCTCTGGTAGCAGATATCCACTTTGATTATCGTCTGGCACTGCGTGTCATGGAACTGGGCATTGATAAAGTTCGTATCAACCCCGGCAATATCGGCGATGAAGACCGT
>OHPK01000320.1_pt1 | contig 27678 bp, 33 predicted proteins | sample 1577661 | NCBI WGS metagenome assembly OHPK01 (sample SAMEA3879556, study PRJEB24766) | human gut metagenome | biome: human-associated habitat; feature: feces | place: USA | collected 1985/1987
CACCTCCTTCGCCCGCATCTGGGCATAAAAATAGCGCGCCTGCCGACCCAAGCGCCACTTTGGGTAAACAGACGCGCTATGTACTGTTTTCATGATTTTATGTTGTATTGTTTTCTGAACTCTGTGACAAACAGCTTGTACCTGTACGACTGTTGCGGATTACGGCACATTGCCGCTGAAGCTAAATATTTGATAGCACACTCTTTGGGGATAAAATATTTCCCTCCAATCTTAAATGCCTTCATCTTTTTGCTGCTGCACCAGTTTACTACAGAGGTAGATTTGTATCCAGCAAACACGGCAAGCTCCTCGATTGTAATAAGGTCCGCCATCTCCTTCATTTCCGCTTCAAAAAACAGCTCAAACTGTTTCGTCTGCTCAGGAGTCAGCGTTATCCAGCAGCTTGGAGCTATTGCTTTTTTAGCACCTGCTGTCCCTGCGTACCATCCTTCACTGGCCTTGTACTTTTCCGGGCATATTTCCCTCTGACGCAGGTACTCGATCACATCGTCTGTCTTAATGGTATAGCGACGTGTTTTTTTACCCGTGTCCTTGCATGGAATTGCACCGCTTTGAAGCAAATAGAGTGCGGTTGCCTTGCTGATGTGGGCCACCCGATATAGCTGATCCTTGCTCATGGTTTTTGGGTATTGCTTCTTGATCTCTTTGAAATGCGCTTCTAAATTTTTCATGTTCAAACCACCTTTTCATATTGGTCAACGGCAGGTGGTTTCCCATGAAAGTCTGTTCAAAACGCAGTCGTAGGAACTGCGATTTTTTCTTGTTTGGTCTCCCCAGTTCTCCCCTAGTTCTCCCCAAAATGCTCAGTTCTCCCCTAAAAAGCAGTAAAACCGCTAATTATTCGAACTCATTGATTTTTGGGCGTTTTTCCAGTTTCCGAGCTTTTACCCTTGAAAAACCCTTGAAATACGGGCTTCTTCAAGTTCCGCCATCGTCACTCAATTTCTCTTAATTCCGCTTATTTCTAAATAGCGAATTTTGACTCGAAATCAGTTGAACCGCAAGGTTCCTTGGGTTCGAATCCCACCGTCTCCGCCAGAAATCACGCCAGTAGTCGGTTTTTCCGGCTGCTGGCTTTTCTTTTTCAATTTTGCGCAAAGCCCAAGCCATTGAGCATTGCGTCTGGAATCCAGATGTGCGTAAATGTTCGCCGTAGCCCCGAAGTCGCTGTGACCAAGCCATTCCTGAATCTGCTTCATGGGAACACCGTTTGCAGAGGAAACATTGAATTTAAACATTATCAAACGTTAGAGCGTTTCCTCGAAGCAGTGAGGCACAGCTATGTCGGAGATCGTGAAAGCGCATCCGGCGCAGGCCGTGGTCCTCCAAGAATTTCGGGAATGCCGAGGTCAAATAATTGGCCCGCATCCGCTCGCCCGGCTCATCCACGAATACAAAGCCATCGTATTCATAGTTGTAGCAGTTGCCGCAGACCTGCTTGTTCAGCTTCTGCGCCTCTTTCACCTGCAAAAAGTATTCCCGGAAGCTGCCGATCAGCGGCAGGGTACGCAGACTGGACTTGGTCTTGGCAGACTGCTGTTCAATTTCCGTCTGCTTGCCATCAAGAGTAATGGTCGTAACGGTTCGTATGACCGAAATCGTTCCACGCTCAAAGTCGATGGCGTCCCGTTTCAGCCCCAGCGCCTCGCTGCGGCGCAGGCCGTAAAAGGCGGTCACCAGCACCGGCAACTCCAGCTTGGTGCCCCGAAGGGCTTCAAACATCTTCCGCATCTCCTCTGCCGAAAGGAAAACCGACTGAAAGTTGTTTTTCTTTGGCCTATCCACCTTGTCCGCCACATTCTGCACCAGCATATCGGTCTTGGCCGCATATTTCAGCGCCGAGTGGATAATCGCGTGATAGTGGATGACCGTATTCGGCTTTACCTTTCTGAGCATTTCGGAATAAAAACATCTGCAAGTGTCGGGCTTCCAGCTCCCGCAAGGTCAGATTCCTTTGGCGGAAGTACGGCCCGACTGGCTTCTTGATCATTGCGGCGTAAGAACTGTATGTTGCCACAGCCAGCCGCCCCTTGGCGATTTCCAGCCATTCCAGCAGATAATCGGCAAACAGCATATCACTGCTCAGGTCGCCTACCTCTTTGGGCGGCTCAAACTCCGCCCGAAGCCTCGCCAGCTCTGCCTCCGCCTTGCGCTTGTTGCCCTTTTCGGGAAGCCCCAGCGAGATCAATTTCGTTTTCCGCTGCCCTCCGGCGTTTTTATAATTCAGTACGGCGTAATACCTGCCGTTTTTCAAAGTCAGATGTCCTGCTACCAATTTCATTTCCTCCTGTCCTTTGTATTTGCAGAACAGAACTCCAAACCGACAGCATCAGTATACCATCGGTTTGGGGTTCTCTCTATTCTGCGAATTGTATTATCGTAGCCGTATATAGCGATCCCGGCGTCATTTGCGTCATCGCCGTCACGGCGCAGAAATTTGATGAGTCGGCTTTTTCCCGTTCGCTTGGTGCGATACTCGATGCCCAGCGGCTCCAACACCTCGAAAGCGAAATGACCGAGATACTTCGTGACCATATTGGGCGTGACCTCCTGCTCCTTCATTTCGGTCAGCAGCTCCGTGGCCGTGCCTACCCATTCGGTACGGCACTCCATAAAGTCCACCACCCGAAACAGAAATTTCGGCAGCTCCGCCTTGTGAATTCCGCCTTGTGAATGTCTTCGCTGTTCTTGCGCTCCACCAGTTCCCAGACAAGGTCATTGAATTGCAAGGTCAGCTCCTGATACTCCACATCACGCCCACTGACCAGCAGCGTAGCAGCGTTTCCACTGCGCTTACGGCGCAGGATGAAGTTGGTGTCCGCAGCGCCGATGATGCCGGTGGAGCCGCTGACATCGTTAAAGGGATCGTCGCTGTCTTGCAGCTTTCGCAGGTGATGCACCAGCAAAATGGCGATGTTGAAGCCGTCGGCAATGCGCTTGATGGAGGAAATGTCATCGTAATCGTTGCCGTACATTCCTGCCTTTCCGGCGCTGCCATTGGAGTCCCGCACCTTTTGCAGCGTGTCGATGATGACCAGCTTGGTGGCGGGGTGCTCGGCCAGAAAGTCCGTGATCTGCTCCTCCAGCCCGCCGCCGATCAGCCCGGAGCTCACAGCAAAATACAGGTTGTCCGGGGCACTGTCGGTAAGACTGTAGAGCCGGTCTTTGATACGCCGCTGGGTGTCCTCAAGGCTCAGATAGAGCACATCGCATTGCAGTGTAGGCAGCCCCCAAATAGAGTTTCCCTGCGCCTCGTCGTCACAAGCTCCGTATCCTTCGTTTCGCCGCAAGCGGCAAAACTCACTCGCTCCGCTGCTCCTCCTCTCCCCAAAAAGTCCAAAGGACTTTTCGGGGACCCCGAACGTCCCAGCCACAGCATCAGCCAGCTTTTGCCGATTTTGCTGGCACCGCTGATGACATTGACGCCCTGCGAAATGAGGCCGTCCACGATGAACATTGTTTTGCTCATCGACGTGGACAGCAAGGTCTCTGCGTCCACGGTTTTCAGTTTGTTACCCATAGAAATTTCTCCTTTGTAGAATGTTAGAAATGGATTTTGGCGGGGGCGGATGGAAAAGGTCACCCACCCCCGCTTTACCCGAAAAAAGCCTTAGAAATCAAGGCTTTCCAGACGCTTAATGTTCGACGCTGCGCCGCCGTCTGGCAGAGTCCGCCTTCTGCTTGCGTCGGATGGAGCAGCCGCATTCCGGGCAGTATTTCTGCCGGTTGCTGCCGGGGGCAAAGGGCTTTCCGCATCGGTCGCAGAGCCGTGTGCGCTGCCGGTAAATGTCGGCGTAGAGTGCCTTGTCGGTGGGCAGAACCGCCCGCCGAAAGTACTTGCACAGCAGCGAATAGGAAATCATCTGCACGCACACACAGCCTTCGCCATCGTCCAACGGCAGACAGTTGCCGCCATCATAGTTGGCGCACAGCCGCCGGATTAACCAGTTACAGCGTGCCCTTTGGGCGGGCGTCAGGCGCTTGATTTCATCCAACCTTCTTCACCTCTTTCTCCATCACATAGTTGATGACGCTGATTTTCGGGATCTTCAGCGTCGTGCCGATCTTCACGGCGTGGATGTACCCATAGTCAATCAGCTTGTTGGCCAGCTTGCGGCTGATGCCCAGCATCTCCCGAAGCTCTTTAACGGTCACAATGTCCGGGTATTCCGGAAACATCCTCTGATAAAGCTCTCTGAGCTCATTTTTCTTCATAGGCTTGAACCTCCTTTGTCTGTTCTGAAACCGCATTTCTGCGACGGTTTTTGCTTGCTGCCGCTCATCTGTATCGTTCCTGCCCCGGAGTCTCACCACGGCGTATCGCTTCTTTGGCGCGCTCTCGTCGCAGCAAGTTTCATATCATTCGCTTCCGCACTCGTGCGAAAGCTCATTCGTTTCACTGCTGCCCCTCTTCCCACAAAATCTTCGATTTTGCGGGAGCCCTGAATTATCGGGAAGTCGTGGCGTCACTTGCCGGAAGCATATCCTTTGGAGGTGGCGATTCAATTTTCAAGGTACACAGAGAGACAGTCCCCTCAATAGGTAGCCAGCGAGAAAGGCTGTTTTTTAACCCCCTCACTAATCAACTGGGAACTTTTTTCGGATTTGAACGAAAAAACTTTTGAGAATTTTTCTGTGAGTCTCCCTACTAATCAATTGTGAAATTTTTTAAGATTTTGGCAAAGTAATTTGAGAAATTCCCTCAACTTTTCAAAAGGTCCCTTCACTTACTCTGAATAAGGGGTGCCATTTGTGGGGGTGCTTTCGAGAAATTTCTCAATTTTTCTATCAAGACGCAAAAAGCCGCCCTCCCGATGATGGGAGGACGGCTGATAATCACTATTGACTTATAGATGGCTCCTATAGGAATAGGGCACCGGCCAAGCGGTCGGTGCCCTATTTATAGTTAATGTTTGAGAATAATATACCCTATGATAAAGCGGACTGGGATCATATCCAATACCTTTATTTCCTACATAATGCGTTTAGAATTTGCCAAATATGTTTTTTGAGAAAAGGGCCCTTTATATGCCGCTTCATCAAGAAAACCTAGGATGACTTTGACTTTTTCTTTGTCATTAGGAATAACGATAGCCTCTTCTTTTATATCAATATCAATACCGGATTCTGCTGCAAGCATTTTGATTTCCGAAGCTGTATAATTGACAAGGACTTGTGAATCGTTTATCATTGCAATCTTGCGTCTAATCCAAGTATTCGCCATTCCCCTAAACGCAACAGAATCCTCAATGGAAAGCTTCTCGCTTTTTACAAATGAATCGACTTCAACATCTGTAGCCGAGCGGTAGTAGTCACTCAAATCAAATACCTGACGGGCAAAATAAAAGGATGTAAACCGTAATTCTCCGTCCGTGTAATAGCAATCAATTGTATCCGAAATACTAATTCCAAAACGCTTCTCTTGGAAAAAAGTATTGTTTTCAAAGAACAGATTGTACCATCTGGTTGATATATACTGTTCTTTTCTGAACCGCTGAAAGGCTACACTAAATTTTTCTGTTTCGCCCGTCTGAGTGCGTTCTCCTACAAAAATAGCTTTGATTTCGGGAAACTCGTCATTTTCTTTGTCAAAAGCTGCAGCGCCTAATGGATCTCTTATGGCGTCCATAATTTCATTAGGAAGCTGAAAGCTCTCGATGGCTAAGAATTCGTCATTATGAGGCTTGTAGCTGCCGTCAAACGAAACTCTTGTTTTGTCGTTAATCAAGTCCAACTTTGCAGAAGCAAAGGCTTCACAGATTGCTTTCTGGGTTTCAGCGGCCAACTCCAAACGGAGAATTTCTCCATCCTTTGTTCCAGCCTTGATGATCATTACTGAGCAATTCTCAAACATTTCTTACTTCCTTTCTGCGTCCAATAACAAAAAGTCAAACATACGGTTTACAGTCTTAAGTTCCTGCTTACTGCGATATTTTTTCCTGCTAATCAGGATATACCCAGATATTCCGTGCTCTCCGCTCACCTGATAGAAATGATATTTTTTTATAAATAACAATGGGTTTGGGATAGCAGAATTGATAAACGGTGCGACGATTGCAATTAAAAGCGCAATCGCTGAGCACACGATCAGATTAAAGTCATCAATTACAATGCTCGCAAAGGGAAGCAAATATGTAAGAATGTAAATAACAATCCAGTTGTCATTCGGAGATATATCTGCAGTTCTGATAGGAATAGGGGATAAATTTTTCAGACCATATTCAAACGACTTATAAAATAAAAGTATTATCGCTATAGCAATCGCAACGCAAACTACTGGTAACTGCCAAGTTTTCTTCTGTATGAGCCATACTATGGAGAATACAAAGCAAACTGGGGCTGCCGCTGACAAATTGTATAGAAGCTTTTGAAATTTGTTTCCCATAATCCAAATCTCCTTAGCGTTTGATATAAGCACATCTCCAAAGTGCCAATTTGGCACTTTGGAACCACCGTGCTGGCACTTTGGGATTTCGCCAAAGTATCAATTTGATACTTTGGAATTCTCACTCCTCATCCAACCGCTACTTCGACCTTTTTTCCGCTGAAGGCCACGCAGTACTTATAAATCGTTCTGACCCCGGCTGTCGTCAGCTCGGTTTCGTATTTCTTGTCGTTGATCTGCTGCAAGGCCGTCTCGGACAGCTTTTTCAGCTTTTCGTCGCTGCAATTTTTCTCCGCTTTCAGCTCGATCAGGATGCCCGGAAGACCCTTTTGCGTGGGCTTCAGCTGAATGTCATAGCGCCCATCGCCGGATTCCCGGTTGGAGGTCACGAAAGCGCCGCCCAGCAGGGCGCACAGTCCCAGCATAAAGCCGTGGCAGAAGTTCTCCCAGGCGGTATCGAAGGAGCTGACCGACTGGGTCAGCAGCGTTTGGATCTGCGCTTTCAGCCGTGCGTTATCGCCGGAGAAGATGGCCTCCTGAACGGAAATCGCCGTGGACGGCGGGATCAGATTCTCCAGCCGCTGCAAAATCTCCTTGTTATACACCAGAGAAATCTCCCGGTTTGGCAGGGAGACCTCGCACATAAAATCGCCGCTGAAGGAGGGCGTGGTTTTCAGTGCCTTCAGATAGCCGGTCACCAGTAGGAAGCTGTAAATGGTGGAGGGATTGCTCTTGATCTGCGGATAGATCACGGCGGTGTCGATGAAGGTGGTGAAGGTCTCGCCGTTGACCAGGGAGGTCAGACGGTTATAAATCTCCTCATCCGCTTGGGCAAGCACTTCCCCGATAATATCGTTGCTGCCGGTGGAGACCCAGAAGGGCCTCGGCTCGCACTCGTTGCTGAAGTAGTTGACCACCGACCACGGGTTGAAAATTTCCGTCTTGCCGAAGCGGTAGCCGTCGTACCATTGGCAAATTTCGTCGTACTTATCGGCAGCGCTGTAATATTCTGCCATCTCCATCACCTCGTCGGCGGTGAAGCCGAAGTAGGCGCTGTATTTGTTGTCCAGCACGGAGTTGATGGACAGGTTGTTCATCCCGCTGAAGATGCTCTCCTTGGCCACCCGCAGGATGCCGGTGAGGAAGCCGAAGGACAGGTGCTGATTATCCTTGAAACCGCCGGAAAACAGGTTCCACATAAACCGGATGACCTTGTCGTAATAATCCTTCTGATAGCCCTGCTGGATGGGGGTGTCGTACTCGTCGATGATGATAATGGGCGCAACGGCATAGTGCTTGTGCAGCATAGCGGAGAGATCCAGCAGTGCAGAAGCCAGCTCTACCTCGCTGACTTTGCCGTCTGCCAGCTTTTCATAGGTCTTTTTGTTGTACTCGTCGCATTTATCGCTAACCAGCAGCTCTTTGTGCCGCCGGGTCTCCTTTGCGAAAATATCCCGAATGGCCGCAAAGGTCTCCTCCCAAGTATCAAACTTCACATCCTTGAAGGTCAGGAAGATCACAGGGTACTTGCCCTGATAATCCCGGTACTTCTGGCCGCAGGCCCAGATTTTTTTATCCCGGAAGTAAACAGAGGTATCCTTGTCGCTCTTTTCAAAATAAGTGCGCAGCATATCCATATTCAGCGTCTTGCCGAAACGCCGGGGACGGGTGAACAGCGTCACCATCGGACGCTCGTCGATGAAATCCTTGATCATCATCGTCTTGTCGATGTAGTAGTATTCCGACGATGCAAGGCAGTAGTTGGACACGCCGATGGGCAGGGGAAGCTTCGGCGCGCGCTCCGTCTTGCGGAAAGCGCCCGTCTTGAGCCGCTGATCCGCCGGCTTCTGCGTATCAGCGGGGATTAGCCAACGATTGCCCTGCTTTTTCGCACCGGTGATTCTCCCATTCTTGCAGAGCGTCGCAACTCTCCGCTCCGTTATATTCCAGCGCACTGCTGCCTCTCTTACCGAGATCATTTCAGCCATAGGGGATACCTCCACGCATAAAATCACAAATACATTATACCCAAATAAAAGAACAATGTCAACAAAGTTCAGAACAATGCCGTTTAAAAACAGCATTGTTCTTTTCTACACGCAAAACAAGCGGAGGCCATCGACCTCCGCTTGCTCATCATCCGTATACAATTTCCTGCATTACGACCTCATTTGCCCGATGTCGGATGCCGTTCATCTTCCGCACCCACGCCATCTGGTCATTGGCTTTCAAGGCCTCCGTCACGCCCTCGGTGTCTGCGTATTGTTCTACCAACCGAAGAAAGAGTTCCTGCGCCTGCTCCTCAATGTCTGCAAGGTGCCCATCCAGCACCCCGGCAGTCAGCAGGTTATAATACAGCACCCGGTGGTGCGCCTTCAGAAAAGCTCGCCGCCGCTGCCCGTAAACGCCGATGGGACGTTCTTCTTCGGGCGGTAAGCAAACATCCGGCAGGCAGTAGTCGCCCTGCCTTGTGTAAGTGCCGCCCAGCTGCTCAAATAGCGATTTCATATGTGATCCTCCCATTCAAAATTTCCCCGGCAGGTCTGCAACGCAAAATGCACCCGCCTTTCGGTTACAGTCTACCAAAACCGAAAGGCAGGTGCGAGTGTGCAAATTTTTAAATCTCACATTGGTATTGTTTTAGTATCTGGGGTCAGTCGTCATCTTCACCATCAAATAAAGAATTACGGCATTCTTCCTCTTCGCGACGATATTCGCTATCATCCCAATTGTAAACATACTCGCCTCGGTCAATACTGAAGCCATCCTTTTCGATGTATTCATAGTCTCCGGACTCATAATTAAAACACCACTTGACCATTTTATTCACCCTCCATTCCGAGCACATAAAAAAGCATTCTAAAAGCAGAATCTTTCTTTGCCTCTTTTTTTGATGAAGATGTCCCGTCAAAACAACAATCTTCTTCCACTATGTGACATTCACATTTCCAAATCGGATTACCGTTATGGTCATAGGTTTCCTCGAAAGCGTAAGTTGGAATCGAAAAATATCCGCGACGGGCTAAGATTTCCAGTTGGTTGATCGAATCATCACGATTCGGGTTTTCGATTTCGTTGCGAATCGACCACAGCAAATCTTTTTGTTCCAAATACTCATAAGCCAGTTTACATACCGCCATTCTTGCGTCTTTGACAGAAACACCAAAGCCGCAAAACACCGGTAGAGAATCAAGTAGCTTAAGATAGCAATGATATTTTGGCTTAGAATGGTCGTAAAGTATCGGAAAGTTCTGATAAATTGTATTTGGTTCTCTAATATACCAAGCCGTCTGATACGGATCCTCCTTATACTTATACCAAGGAATGCACCCATTCTCGTTCATTTCCCATTCCTGAATAAGTCGCACATAATTGGTGTCGGTATCATTAATTAGAAAGTCTTCGGGCACAAGCATTACTTCAACCACTTTTTGCAAGTCCTTCAGATTCCATCCTGAATCGATCGCAACAGCTCCGATAATAGCTTCAAACAAATCTTCTTTTACAGAATCTTCTTGGTTGATATTATTCTGTATATCGCCCTTCCCCATAATAAGATGTTCGGAAAAACCAAGTTCATCCATTCGGCGAGCCAATGCTTTTTTATTCACCATTCGACTTTTGATTTTAGATAGGTCATCTTCATCATAGTCACAGCCGAAGCTATTTACTGCCGGCACTTCGTAATCCGCTTGATTCCGTTTGAATTCTTGTTCCCAAACAGAAATCTTTGTTCCGTCAATCGGATCCCCATTTGCTAAATACCCGTACTTCTGAATAAGCAGTTTAACAACCATAAAATCAAGTGCTTTGTCTCCAATGAACTCGAGCACCTCATTGTTTTCACCGCCGTTCTCTGCAGTATATGAGCGACGAGTGAAAGCTTGCTGCAACAAATCAAGATTTTTAAAATCATACCCGATTTGTCCCTGCACCATTTTCCATACTAATTCTTTTTTCATAATAAAAAATCCTTTCGGTAATGTATTTTACCAAAAGGCATAATAATAGCCTGACAAAAACACTTTCCCTGTGAGAATAGGAAAGACAATGCCAGACATATATCATTAAATTTAATTCTTTGTTTCCGTTTGTTTACTCGGGTTCACTTTCATAAACAGGAATAAACACTAAGATACAATGTTTCAAATTTAATGTATTACGCCCTCAAGCATATTCATTATACCTAAATCACGAAAACAATGCAAGTATTTTATTAAAAATAATCTCCTTTGTGGCTATCAAATACAAAGGAGATACAGAAATATATTAAGTTTTATTTTCTATGCTTCATCTTCCGGCTAAAATCGTTCAGCGTCTGGATATGCCAGAGGCTTTTACGGGTGATGGAGCGGAAGGTCAGGGAGCAGAAGAAATCCACAAGAAAGATTTTCGGTATGTAAAAGAGTTGTCCTTTGCGGAACGATTTAAGTTGCCCACGGTTGCACCAATTATTTACGGTGGTTTTGGCGTAACCGGTAAGGGTGACAACATCCTGCACGGTACCGACATCCTTATACTTGCTGAGCAGTTTGGCATAATAGTCGTGCATTTGCCGGAGAACATCTTCTGGCAGTTCTTTGGAGAGCTTTGCCACATAGCGACCGCCGTACCATCCACGGGGTGCAGAATAAAGCTCGGGGTAAACGGCTCGCTCCTCAAGGTACGCCCGAACATCCTCTTTCTTAATTTTATAGCACCGAGTTTTCTTGCCTGTCCATTCGCAGGGCACCTTGCAGCTTTTGAGCAGATGCAGCGCCGTGGACTTGCTGATATGGCAGATGCGGAAGAATTGCTCCTTGTTCATCACCTCGGGAACGCTGTCCCAGTTAACGGGGAATACATCCATTTGTAACACCTCAAAAAAAGATTTTCGTCGGTTGGAAGTTCTATCCTGCGGTGTATGGCCGTCTCCCGGTTTTTCTCTCCTATCTTCCCGCATTTCTCCCCAAAATCGAGAAAAATGCCGATTTGAACCCACTTTCAAAAAAGTCCGTCCTGCAAGGCTTTCGGGGCGAAAAAGCCTGATTTCAAGCGGCTTTCGGTGGGTATGGGGCTTACAGAAACGACCCCAAAACGGACACCCCCGTCACAGTTGCATCACCATACGAATACCTCCCCTCGTAATTGATCAGCGGCGTTTCTGCAAACCGACGCATTGCCAGGTCAACCTCCTTCTGAGGAAGAAGGATTGCCGCGCCCAAGACATTTGCTTGCCACTCGTTCCAATCCTCGCGGGTTTTCAGCTCGCGCGGCGTATAGGCTGTCCGTGCAGAGTATTTCATTTCGCAGGATGTCTTTACCTCTTCCGATTCCAGTTGGAAGAGAATCTGATGGGCGCACTCGTGGGCAAGGGTAAATCTGCGCTTGGCGCAGAGCCGCTGCACGTTGCCGGATAGAATGAAGCTCTCGTCCAAGATGACCTGATTACGCTTCAAAGCCAGTGTGCGCGTAATACCAAGTTCCGTGATCTTGTACTCAGTGTCGGCATAGGCAGTGACACCGCAGATGCTTCCATCCGGCGAGAGACGGGCGAATGATACGCGAAGACCAAGATAATTCTTTGCAAACTGATCAATGGGCGTTGGCAAAGCTGATCGGTCGGGCTTGTCAGCCTCATCCCCGAAAAAGAACCGGTTGAAGTCCTTCGTTGTTGAGGCTGCAATTTCTTCAAGTTGGCGCTGGGATAAAATCATGAGCAGTTGTCCTCCTTTGCTTCGACAAACCACTTATTACCTTCATGAAAGAGAAACGACTCCTTTCCTCTGATCATGACCGTGTAACGGATGCCGCCACCCCCAACCTTGTTGGAGCTGGCGCGGCATTTGTACTTGAGCTGTTCGATCTGAAAAACCCTTCCGTCCTTCCATCGGATCAGCATCGGGATGATTGTTCCCTCTTCATCGACATCCAAATTGACTCTGACGTAGGCTTTTCTGCATTGTAAATTGTTCATAAGCGTCCTCCGTTCCTAAAAAAAGTTGCCTGTTTCCGACACGAATTTCGCCAAGAATGTTGACACACGCTCTGTTCGTGTGGTATCATGCTAACGAACGAGATGTTCGTGTAGGCACAGTATAGCACGAACACGATGTTCACGTCAATGGAATTAACGAAAGTTCTGTTCGTGTTCGCAGAAAATTTTAGAAAGAGGTTCCTTATGGGATTCAAAGACAGGCTAAGAGAAAAGAGAGTGGAAGCCAACCTGACGCAAGCCGCTCTCGCGGAAAAAGTCTCTGTTACTGCAAGGACAATTCAAAATTACGAGCTGGGCAGTCGAAAGCCAACAAAATATGAAGTCGTGAAGAAAATCGCTGAGGCTCTGAATACAACGCCGGAATATCTTCTCGGCAACAGCGGAATGCTCGTCCTTGCCGCACAGGAACAGGGCGGTGCAAAGGCAGCACGGGAAATTGACGAGCTGGTGAGCGAGGTTTCCGGTATGTTTGCAGGAGGCAGTCTCAGTGAAGATGCGCTGGACGGCGCGATGCAGGCGCTCACCAGAGCCTACTGGATTGCAAAAGAAAAGAACAAGAAGTACACGCCGAAAAAGTACCGGAAAGAACAGACGGAAGAGTAAGTCCGGTTTTTGGTACAGGCTGTTTGATATAATGGTTATCCCCGAAGGGAGGTGGCGCGATGAACGCCGAACAACTATCAAAAGTCGGCAGCGATCTCGTCCGACGCTGCGGCACAAGAGATCCTTTCCAGATTGCAAACGCGCTGGGTATCAATGTCATGGACGATTGCGAAAATCTCGGATCACTCAAGGGTATGTACTGCATCGTCAAAAGAAACCGCTTCATCTTTCTCAATAAGGATTTGAGTCCTCAAATGAAGCGGATTGTCTGCGCCCATGAGATCGGTCACGACCGGCTGCACCGTGCGCTTGCCAAAAAACATGGCTTGCAGGAGTTCGTGCTGTATGATATGGCAACGAAGCCGGAGTACGAGGCAAACATTGTCGCGGCAGAAATCCTTCTTGATTCCGATGAAATCCTTGAGTACATCTATGACTACGGGTACACCTCGGAGCAGATTGCGCGGGCAATGCACACAGACATTAACTTGGTTGCTTTGAAGATCGCGCATCTGGCGGAAACCGGACATAAGCTTCGCCGGATGGAGTATCGCAGCAGCTTTTTGAAGTGAAGGAGGTCAGTATGACGAAAAGCGATGTCATGAAAGAGTTCCTAAAGAAGACCGTCATTCCGGTTGTGGTTGCGCTGTTTCTGTTTTCGATGTTCAGCCGTATCTTCGTCGAGAACGGAGTGCCCGATTATTTTCTGATCTGGCTTGCTTGCGGAGTGCCTTTTGGCATTGGGAAGATGTTCACGCTGATTCCGATTGGCTTTGGCATTTCCGGGACAGTAGGTGTTGTCGCACTCAACCTTGTCCTTGGCGGTCTAATCGGCGGCGTAATTCTGATCTGGAAGCTGGCAGTTGCTCTCTGGTATCTGCCCCTAACCATATACAGACTTGTGACTTGAGAAAAGAGGAAGAAACATGAGCAAGAAACTTGTAGCGTATTTTTCCGCGTCCGGCGTGACCGCGAAAGTAGCTGAGACGCTGGCAGAGGCAATCGGCGCGGACATCTTTGAGATTGAGCCGAAGGTGCCTTATACGGAAGCTGATCTGAACTGGATGGACAAGAACGCCCGCAGCACGATTGAAATGAACAATCCCGCCTCACGACCGGAAATTGCCGTGAAGCGGGGCAACATGAAGGACTACGACACAATCTTTGTTGGCTTCCCGATCTGGTGGTACGTTGCGCCGACGATTATCAATACGTTCCTTGAGGGCTATGACCTGACCGGCAAGACGATCATCCCGTTTGCAACCTCCGGTGGAAGCGACATTGGCAAGACGAACGAACGCCTTGCACCGAGCTGCAAAGGCGCAAAGCTGATGGACGGCAAGGTCTTCAAGGGCAACGTCGGGCATCAGGAGCTTGCGGCGTGGGTTGAAGTGCTTGGACTTTAAGGGACAGACAAATCGGAATTTGTTAAAATAAGGGGGTTACAGAGATGGGGTAGGTAAAAGAAAGGTTACGGTAAAATACGAAGTAAAGAAAATATATTTAGTAATTTATTTGTGCACAATCATTCTTTCATGGCTCCTGTTTTTCATTAGACTTCTTAATTGGTTTGTCCCTGCACTTCAACTATTGCCAGACTATATTCTTCTTCATGTAACCAATTTTTCTCTCTCACTTATGGTCTTGGTGGCTTTGGGATTTGCTGTTCTTATATTCGGAGGTGGAATGAAGGCTGTTACGGTAATAGGGCTATTGATTGCCGCATTTAATCTTGGGTACGAACTTGTTTTTCCAATTCTGAACATTCCCGATTTTGCTGATGCCGTTGCCGGTTTCTTAGGAATAGCTATTGCGTATGCTTTTTTATTATCACTAAAAAGAAACGGATTAATGCCCAAATGAGCAATTGTGCCCCTATATTCGAGAACGTTTCCATATGAACTGAAGAGACCGCTTAATATACATAAAAGATTGGTTTAATGAAAAGGATTTTATTGAATACTTGAACAAAAAAGTCTGTACAGAAGAAAAATGCGTTTATGTTGAAAGCATTGGCTTGGATTATAAAAGAAAGAAATGGCCTGAAAAAACCGAAAATGTTATTGGTATAATTTCTAAATAGATAAAACTGTAAGACGTACAAATTCCAGTTTAACGAACAGGAGATGATGATCGCATGAAAATCCTGCATGAACTTTCTTGGCTATGGGAAACGCTGGGCATTGCGCTTGTTGCTGCGGCTGTCTGCATGGCTTGCGCTGCGCTGATTGGCAAGGCAGCGAAGAAGAAGCTCGACAAAAAGGTGTTGGCGGTCGTAGGGGCAGCGGCATTTGTGGGCGCGATTCTGGCGGTCATTCTGATTGCCCGGACACCGATGCCGCTTTGATAAGACGGAGAACTTGATGGGCAGAGCATAGCTCCTGCTTTTATACATCACGGGAAGGAGGACAGCCGAAAATGAAAGACAAAACCTATATCGCAATCGACCTGAAATCTTTCTACGCCTCCGTGGAGTGCCGGGAGCGCGGCTTAGATCCTCTGGACACAAATCTTGTCGTTGCGGATGAGAGCAGGACAGATAAGACCATCTGCCTTGCCGTCACGCCGTCCCTCAAAAGCTACGGTATCTCCGGACGCGGACGGCTGTTTGAAGTCAAGCAGCGTGTGAAGGAAGCGAATGCCGGACGGCAGCACGACGCGCCGGGACACAGACTGGACGGCACATCACACTTCTACTCTGAGCTGCAAACAAACCCGTCTCTGGCGATTGACTTCATCATCGCGCCGCCTCGGATGGCGTACTACATGGAGTATAGCACCCGCATCTATCAGGTTTATCTCAAGTATATTGCGCCGGAGGACATCGTTGTCTACTCCATCGACGAGGTGTTCATGGACGTGACGGACTACCTGAACACCTACAAGCTCTCCGCCCATGATCTCGCCATGAAGATCATCCTCGATGTGCTTGAAACAACCGGCATCACAGCAACCGCAGGAATCGGCACGAACCTCTTTCTCTGCAAAGTGGCGATGGACATTGTGGCGAAGCACATCCCCGCCGACAAGAACGGTGTCCGCATTGCGGAGCTGGATGAGATGAAGTTCCGGCGTGAGCTTTGGACGCATCAGCCTCTCATGGACTTCTGGCGCGTGGGTCGAGGCATTGCCAAGAAACTTGAGCAGAACGGGATGTTCACAATGGGCGATGTTGCCCTCTGTTCTGAGCGGAACGAGGACTTGCTTTACAAGCTGTTTGGGAAGAATGCGGAACTGCTCATCGACCATGCGTGGGGCTGGGAGCCTACGACCATTGAGGCAATCAAGATGTACCGTCCCAGCTCCAACAGTCTCAGCTCCGGTCAGGTATTGCACTGTCCATACGAGCCGCAGAAGGCGAAGCTGGTTGTGCGGGAAATGACGGACTTGCTTGTGCTGGACTTGGTGGACAAGGGGCTTGTTACCGACCAGATGGTTCTCACAGTCGGCTACGACATTGAGAACCTGACCGATCCGGCACGACGGGCAAAGTATCACGGCGCGGTTGAGACAGATCATTATGGGAGGCAGATTCCGAAACAGGCGCACGGCTCTATCAATCTCGACGGTCACACATCATCTACTCGCAAAATAATGTGTGCTGTGTCAGAACTCTTCGACCGGATCGTGGATAAGAATCTGCTTGTCCGCCGTATGTATGTTGTTGCAAATCATGTCCTGCCGGAAGCTGATGTACCGAAGAAAAACGACGGTGCAGTCCAGCTCGACCTCTTTACCGACTATGCTGCCGAAGAGGAAAAACAGAAAGCCGAGGACGCCGCCCTGGAACGTGAGCGGAAAATACAAGCCGCCACGCTTGCAATCAAAAAGAAGTACGGAAAGAACGCCATCCTCAAGGCGATGAATCTTGAAGAAGGCGCAACCGCCAAAGACCGCAATGCGCAGATCGGCGGGCATAAGGCATGAAGGATCAAACAAATCGGAAATTGTGGAGGATCGGTATGAAAACATTGTATTTGATTGGCGGTACAATGGGTGTTGGCAAAACAACAATCAGCCGACAGTTGAAAAAAGACTTGCACAACAGTGTTTTTTTGGACGGTGACTGGTGTTGGGATGCCGATCCGTTTCAGGTAACGGAAGAAACAAAAGAAATGGTCATGCGCAATATTTGCTTTCTGTTGAACAACTTTCTTCGTTGCACCGCTTACGATAACATTATTCTTTGCTGGGTCATGCATGAGCAATACATCATCGATAGCATAATCAATGAGTTGGACACAAGCGCTTGCAGAGTCATAAAAATATCCTTGATGACGGACGAAACAAATCTGAAAAAACGGTTGTCATCCGATATTGCTCGCGGACTCCGTACTGCCGATGCCATTGACAGAAGCGTCGGAAGGATTCGTATGTATCAGGTACTTGATACCGTAAAAATTGATACAAGCAATAAAACCGTTCGTGAAATTGCAGATGAGATTCTGAAACTTTAATACTGACAAATTCAAGTTTATCTAAGAGGTGAGATACAGAATGCGCATGAATAATCGGTACGATGAGATTATCAATCTCCCTCACCACGTCTCCAAGACGCGACCGCAGATGCCGATGTCAGATCGTGCAGCGCAGTTCGCGCCCTTCGCAGCACTCAACGGATATGACTCCGCCATCAAGGAAACCGGGCGTCTGACGGACAAAAAGATTGAGCTTGACGAGGAAGCTCTGACTGCATTGGACATGAAGTATCAGCTTCTCATGGATACCTTTGATGAAGCACCGGAAGTTACCATTACCTACTTCCAGCCTGATGAGCGGAAGGCTGGCGGCAAATACCTAACAGCGACCGGCGCGGTCAAAAAGGTCGATGATTTTGAGCGCCGGATTACCATGCAGGATGGCACGAAGATTCCAATGGATGACATTCTAAGCATTAACGGGGAGCTGTTCTCATCGCTGGAATAATGTCGCTTGCCATGCGACCAAATGAAGTGAATACCGAAGTACAATATGACTGTAAGGTGAGACACCAAGCCTGTATATGATGCCTTCCAGAAGGCAAAAGACAAGCCGGGGTTCAAGGCAAAGCACGAAGCAGAGCTTGTGATTTTTGAGGCGGCGCGGAGTACACTGCTTGCCATACAGGGCGGCGAAAAACAACCGAGCTTAAAGACGCTGCAAGCAGAACAGCAGAGGCTTCTTGAAGAGCAGCAGCGGCTCTATAATGAACGTGCGAAGCTCAAAAAAGAGGCGAGGATGATCGACACTTTGAAGGCAAACGTGGATGACTTCCTCAAGCCGGTTTCAGAGAGAAAACAGGAACAGAAACGAAATAATCAGACAGAATGAAAGAGAACGCCTGTACCGAGCAAAGACGGCACAGGCGTTCTCTCTAATAATAACGAGTATCGCGCTTAAATGCTGAGTAATTCCTGCAAAACGGTCATATTCATCCGAAATATAAGAGACTCTATTGAATAGAAGCCCGACTTGTGCTACAATGTAAATCAGGTTTATTCTACATACTTTGCTGAGGTGAAAAGCATGAAAGCAAGCTACAAAAAATTGTGGAAGCTGCTCGTTGACAAGGAAATGAGCAAGGGCGATCTTCATAAAGCATCAGGGCTTTCGTCCAGCACGATGACCAAGCTCAGAAAGGGCGAAGATGTATCAATGGAAGCTCTGAGAAAAATCTGCATTTGTCTCGGCTGTAATATCGGTGACATCGTGGAATTTGTAGACGAAAGCAAGTAAGAGTCCGCTTTATAGGACAGCCAATATGATATGATAACAGTGAGCTTGGGAGACCGGCTCGAATGGAGAAGTGAATGGAACGATCTCTGATTTATAACGGAACGATCACGGCGGAACAGTTCCTCTTCTATGAAATCCGCATTGCATCGAAATATTACCTCGACGGGACATCCGTGGTGGACGCTATCGAAGAAATCAAAAAGAACAATCTGTTTCAATACCCGACTGAGCGGCTTGTTGCCCGTATGGTGCGAAGCTGCTATAAGCGTCTGGATGCTTTGGATGATGATCGGCTTCGGCAGGAATTATCGTCGGCTCCGGCTGAGATTGCAAAGCAGATCAACCTCTATGCCATGATGCGCTACAACCGCATTGTCTGGGACTTCATGGTCGGCGTGATCGGAGAAAAGTTCCGGAGTCAGGACTTCGAGTTTTCGCGGAAAGACCTGAATGTGTTCTTCTCCCACTTGCAGGAGCAGAACGATGACATTGCCGGATGGAGTGAGTCAACCGTCAATAAGATCAAGCAAGTGCTGATGAAGATTTTAGTTGAGGTCGAGATCCTTGACACCTTCAAATCCACGCGGCTCAATCCGCTGTTCCTCCGCGAAGAGTTGGAAGAAGGCATCCGTAGGAATAACGATCTCGAAGCACTCGCGGCTTTTAACTGCTTTAGATAGGAGGCTCTGGCATGAGCGACATCAAGCAAGAGTTAGATAAAATCAGAGGACGTATTTCCGAACCAAGTTTTCTGAAAAACGAAGGCTTGAGCAACGAAGTCGGCATTCATGTGTTCTGCTATGATCCGGCAGACGAGTTGATCGTCAGAGACTTCATTTCCCGGCTGAAAGCGGAGAGCGGAACGCCGTACCACATCAAGGAATGCGACCTCTACGAGATTTTCCTGAGACTCTTGGAGGACAAGCGCGTCCTGAAATCCGTGGACGGGCTGGAAGAAAAACGCGGAAAGGAATACCTTCTCAAACAGCTCCAGAAGATTGCAACGCCGGAGGCACTTCTGGAATACATGAAGTACGAGCCGCATGAGTACGGTGACGTTCTCTTCCTGACCGGCGTGGGAAAAATCTTCCCGTTTATGCGCTCTCATAAAATGCTGGACAGTATGCAGCATCTCTTTGAGGACATTCCCATCGTTATGTTTTATCCGGGATCGTTCAACGGGCAAGACCTCGGATTGTTCGGAAAGTTTCTGGACGGACACTACTACCGGGCATTCAACCTTTTGTAATTGGAGGAAGGCAGCATGAAAATACAAAGTATGTTCCAAAAGGACATCGACCGTGATATCAACGGCGTTATCAAGGTGTCGCAGGATGACCAGCAGAGCTTAAAGCAGGAACTCAGCGAGTACATTATCACGAAAGAGCTGCGGCGTCACTTCGCCACATTCTTTGATAACTACGTCAAGGCGATTGACACCCCGACCGATAAGATCGGCGTCTGGATTTCCGGCTTCTTTGGAAGTGGTAAATCTCACTTCCTGAAAATGCTTTCCTACCTTCTCTCCAACAAAAAGGTGGACGGCAAACACGCCTTTGATTACTTTGCGGACAAGTTTGACGATTCGATGATGTATGCGACGGTGCAGAAATGCATCCGCATTCCCACAGAGTCCATCCTGTTCAACATCGACATCGAGGGACCGATCAACAAGGACAAGACCGCCGTGCTGCGCGTCTTTGCGAAGGTATTCTACAATCACTGTGGCTTCTATGGTGAAGACCTCAAGGTGGCGAAGCTGGAACGCTTCATTGACAAGCAGGGCAAGACGGACGCTTTTCGCGCCGCATTCAAGGAAGTCAACGGGGAAGAGTGGGTCAACGCCCGCGATTCCGCCGCCTTCTTCGAGGATGATGTGGTTGAGGTTTTGCAGTCTGTTCTCGGCATGAGCGAGACAGCAGCCCGCAACTGGTTCAACGGCGAAGAAAACGCCGACATGAGCATCAAGCAGCTCGTCTCCGAGATCAAGGAGTATGTGGACAGCAAGGAAGGAAACTTCCGTCTTCTGTTCTGCGTGGATGAAGTCGGTCAGTACATCGGTGACGATGGCGATCTGATGATGAATCTGCAATCGCTGGTGGAAGAGATCGGTGACAAATGCCGGGGCAAAGTCTGGGTCATGGTCACCAGTCAGGAAGCGATTGATTCCGTTGTGAAAATCACCGGCAACGACTTCTCCAAGATTCAGGGACGCTTCAACACCCGTCTGAGCCTGTCTTCCTCGTCCGTCGATGAGGTCATCAAAAAGCGTATTCTGGCGAAGACGGAGGACGCAGATCACCTTCTGCAAATGGAGTATGAGAAAGAGGCTTCGGGCTTAAAGAGCCTGTTTGCCTTCGACAACCCAATCCTCGACATCAAGGGCTTTACCGGCGCTGCGGAGTTCAGCGCGACCTTCCCCTTTGTGCCGTATCAGTTCATCGTCATCCAGAAGGTTCTCGCAGAGATCCGCAAGCACGGCAACTCCGGCAAACACCTTTCGGGCGGCGAACGCTCCATGCTGTCCGGCTTCCAAGAGGCGGCGCAGAAAATCGAAAACAAGGATGAAAACGCCCTTGTGCCGTTCTATCAGTTCTATGACACAGTACACACCTTCTTGGAAAGTGCCATCCGCCGCGTCATCGACCGCTGCCAGAATGCGGCGGACGCCCACGACGGCTTGGAGCAGCAGGACGTGAACGTCCTCAAGCTGCTCTACCTCGTCCGCTACATTGAAGACGTCAAGGCGAACATTGAGAATATCGCCATCCTGATGATCGACGATATTCACACTGACAAGATTGCCCTCCGTGCGTCCATCACAGCGTCTCTGGAACGCCTTCTGTCTCAGAACTACATCTCCCGCAATGGCGATACCTACGCCTTCCTGACGGATGAGGAACAGGATATTGCCATCGACATCAAGAATACGCCGGTTGACAGCGCACAGATCGTCCAGAGCATTTCGCAGACGGTCTACGGCGGAATCTATCCGGCAAAGAAATATAAATACGGCAAGTATGACTTTGCCTACGATCAATACGTTGATGGAACGCTGAACGGCGCGTCCACTGGCGGAATGCGGCTTCGCATCGTCACCGTGGCAAGCGACCTCTACGGCGTTGGAGACCAGCGGCTTATCATGGACTCGCGGGTCAATAACGAAGCAATCGTCGTTCTCTCGGCGGACACGTCCTACTTTGATGAGCTGGAACAGGCGATGAAGATCCGCAAGTATGTCAAGCAGCGGAATGTGTCGCAGATGCCGGATAGCATCCAGCGGATCATCCGCGACCGCAACGACGAGGCGCGGAAGCTGGAAAGCCATGCCCGCAGCCTGATTGAAAAAGCCATCGTCGAGGGCAAGTTATATGTTCACGGTGAAGTCCTCGACCCGAAATGCAGCTCTGCGAAGGACAAACTGGACGAGGCGATGAAGAACCTTGTTGAGAGCGTCTATTCCAAGCTCAACATGGTCAACCGGTTCGTAGAGAGCGACGCAGACATTCTTTCCATCCTGAATGAAGCCGATGACGGGCAGATTGCATCTGTCGGAACGGGCAAAAACAACGAAGACGCCCTCAATGAGATCAGTCAGTGGTTGGAGCTGCAAAACCAGAATATGCTCAAGACCTCGATGGGCGATGTGCAGCGCCGGTATCAGGCGATCCCCTATGGATGGAAGGAAATCGACATTGCAGCCCTGATTGCCCGTCTGATCGTCCAGCAGAAAATCCAGATCAACTATGGCGGCGCGGTTGTCGGCAAGGAAGAACGCCGCTTGGTGGACTTCCTGCGCAAGAAGACCGAGATCGACAAAGCCATCGTTGTGCGGCGCATTGCCCCCTCCGAAGAGCTGATCCGCAAGAGCGTCAATTTCCTTCGGAACTATCTGGGCGCGATGGACATTCCCTCCGACGAGGATGGGCTGATCCGCTTCGTGCTGAACACTTTTGAAACCAAGCAGAGCTACTATCAGAAGCTCCTTGACGAGTTCTACTCCAAAGAGCGTTACCCCGAAAAGGAAACCGTCACCGCTGCCCGTGATCTGATGAACGACGTTCTGAGCCAGCGCAAGGACAATGTTGCATTGCTCAAACGGATGGTGCTGCGGCAGGATGATCTTCTCGATTCCGCCGAGGATATGGAAGACGTTGAGATGTTCTTCAAGGCACAGCGGACGGTGTTCGATGATGCCAGGAAGCGACTTGCCGGCATTCTCAAGGAAAGAGACTACTTCGCAGCGGATGCAGACACTTTGAACGTCATCAGCACGATGTCCACGATTCTTGCCATGCCAAAGCCCTATTCCCGCATCGGGGAGCTGCCGGAGCTTGTCCGGAAGGTCAAGACCGCTTACGACAGCTTGCTGGATATGAAGCGTGAGGAAGTTGCCGAGAACATCCGTCAGTGTATGCAGGACGTTCATCAGCTTGCAACCGAGGCACGGGATGATAGAGTTCTGCTGCGTCAGGCAGACGATTACTTTGTCGGCAAGCGTGAAGCGGCAAAAACCGCGACCTCCCTCACAGAGCTGGACGCTATGATCACGCAGCTCCTCAACCATAAGGACACGATCTGCCGCCGCATGGAGGTCATGTCCGCCTCTCGTCAGCAGGAAGCGCAGAAGCCCACACCCGCAGCGACCGCAAAGCCCGGAACGCCCGCACCGAAGCCCCCGAAGATCATAACCGTGCGTCGGTACGACCTCTGCTCGGTCAAGCGTCTGCAAAGCAAGGAAGATATTGATAAGTACGTCGAAGCGATCCGCGAAAAGCTCATGAAGGCGCTCGAAAGCTGCGATGGCGTGCAGATCAACTGAGGGAGGCAACTTACATGAGCGAGTCTTTCAATCGCTTCGATAGGAATATTCAGCGAGTCGATAATCTATGCAAGCTTTTCGAGCAAGCTAAAGCAAGCCCTAATCGCCCAACAGTTGAGGAAGCCGACATTCTCCGTGCTGCTGTGGTATTTCTTCATTCCACATTAGAAGACTACTTGCGGGGTATTCTATCTGATCTGCTACCGCAGATAGGCGACGAAGCTGCTATAAACGGAATTGCCTTGATTGACACGCAAGACCGCGCAGAGAAATTTTACATGGGAAAACTTCTACCATATAAGGATAAGACCGTTGCATCACTTATCAGTGATTCTGTTAGGCAACACATGAAAAAGGTCAGCTTTAATGATGTGACTGACATTGCGTCGTGGTTGAAAAAAATTAGTGTTTCACTTAATGACTTTCATGATCACGAATCTGTCAACACCATGATTAAGCGAAGACATAAGATCGTTCATGAGGCTGACAACAACCAGAACAGCGGACAGGGCAATCACTTTGCTACATCCATCAATTTACAAACAGTTAAAGCATGGGAGAACTCTGTTGTAAAGTTGGTCAACTCGATAGAAGCGCAATTAGCGGAAAATGGAATAGGGAGAGAATGACATGAACAAGAACGCAATTCAGAAGTTTGCGATTTGGGCGCGGAAAGAGCTGATCACTCAGGTTTCCCAGCGTGCCTATCAATATGGAATTGACGAGTCCGGCTTCGGTGACGCTTCTGCGGACACGCTCAATGGTCGGCTGCTGACGGCGGAGGAAAAGTCCCAGCGGCAGGAACTCATCAAGCAAATCCAGGAAAAGGGCTATAAGCAGGTCATGGAAGAGGTTGCCTACACTTGGTTCAACCGCTTTATCGCCCTGCGCTTTATGGAGGTCAACAACTATCTGCCCTCCCATATTCGCGTGTTTTCGGACAGCACCGGCGCATTCAAGCCGGAGATCCTGAACGATGTGCTGCACCTTGATCTGCCGGGACTGGACAGCGGCAAGGTGGCGGAGTATATCGAGAGCAACGACACCGAAGCCCTCTACCGCTATCTGCTGCTGACGCAGTGCAACGCGCTGAACAGTGCGCTTCCTGTCATGTTCGAGCGGATGGGCGGCTACACGGAAATGCTGCTGCCCAACAACATTCTGAAGCAGGACAGCGTTCTCGGTCACATGGTCGCGGATATTCCCGAAGAGGACTGGCAGGATGCCGTTCAGATCATCGGCTGGTTGTATCAGTATTACAACACCGAACTGAAAGACGATACCTTTGCGCTGCTCAAGAAAAATGTGAAGATCACCAAGGAGCGCATCCCTTCCGCAACACAGCTCTTCACTCCGGACTGGATCGTCCGCTATATGGTTGAAAACTCTCTCGGCAGACTTTGGCTGGAAGGTCACCCCAATGCCGAGCTGCACGACGGCTGGAAATACTATCTGGACGAAGCCGAGCAGGAGCCGGAGGTGGAAGCGCAGCTTGCCAAACTCCGCGAGGAATACAAGATTATCAAGCCGGAAGAAATCAAGGTCATTGACCCCTGCATGGGCAGCGGTCATATCCTCGTTTATGCCTTTGATGTACTGATGCAGATTTATGAGGCAACCGGATATAGTCAGCGGGACGCGGCACAGAGCATTCTTGAAAACAACCTCTTTGGGTTAGATATTGATGACCGTGCGGCGCAGCTTGCCTATTTTGCCGTCATGATGAAGGCACGGCAGTATGACCGCCGCATCTTTTCCCGTGGCATTCAGCCTCATGTGTATGCTATCGTCGAAAGCAACGGACTGGACAGCAGCTCCGTCGAATACTTCACCAACAATGACCCGCAACTCAAAAAGGACTTCGGAACGCTGATGGACGAGCTGCGGGATGCAAAGGAATACGGTTCTATCCTGAATATCTCTAAGGTGGACTTTGCTTCTCTCTATGCCAGAGTGGAGAAAGTGCGGGCTGACATCAGTATGTTCCGAGAGAGTGTGCTGAACAGCTTCCTGCCGCTGATTCAGGTGGCGGAGGTTATGGCGAAGAAGTATGATGTGGTGGTGACAAATCCGCCTTATATGGGCAGCTCCGGCATGAACGCACGACTTGCGGAGTATGTAAAGTCGAATTACCCGAACGCAAAGAATGATATGAGTACTGTTTTCATGGAGAAAACGGTGAAAATGTGCAAAAAAACAGGCTATATGAGCATGATTAACATTCCTGTTTGGATGTTCTTATCGAGCTATGAAAAGCTGCGTGAAAGCCTGATCGCGCAGGACACTTTCGCAAATATGGTTCATTTCGGACGGGGCGTTTTTGGCTCGGATTTTGGCACAACAGCGTTTGTAATTGCCAAAGCTCATATCAACGGATATAAGGGAACATATTGCAGGTTGTTCGAGAAGCAAGGTGCCGTTGACTCAGTTGAAACAAAAGAAAAGTGGTTCCTCGAAGGAATGGGTCGCTTTGTTGCCGACCAGTCCAACTTCTCCAAAATCCCCGGCTCTCCGGTGGCGTATTGGGTGAGTGATGCAATTTATTGTGTATTTTCACTTCCGCAATTAGGAAATTTTGCAGAAGTGAAACCAGGAATGTCTACAACAAACAATGAACTATTTACAAGATTATGGTTTGAAGTTTGCTTTGACAATACATATCTTGATGCTCCAAATCGAAGTGAAGCTCAAAATAGCCAAAGGAAGTGGTTTCAATATAATAAAGGTGGAGAATACCGGAAATGGTATGGAAACAATGATTATGTTGTGAACTGGGAAAATGATGGAGCAGCTCTAAAAGAATACACTAAGGGAGCGTCTGGGGGAAGAATGGTAAGTCTTGAGTACTTCTTCCGTGAATGTTTTACCTGGTCTATGATTACTTCGAAGGAAAATGCATTTAGATTCAAACCGTTGGGATCAATTTTAAGCAATGCAGCACCCGCAGGATACTCGTCAAATAATAAGTATATATTAGGCTTATTAAACTCCACGGTTGCAAAAGAAATATTGAAGTTTATTTCTCCAACAATCAACTGCACTTCGGGCAATATAAGCTTATTTCCATATAAGGTTCAAGAGAAAGCGTCTGTTACAAACCTTGTTAATAAAGCAATTACTATTTCTTGCACTGATTGGGATTCTTATGAAACCTCGTGGGACTTCAAGCGGAGTCCGTTGGTGTGAACCCCTCAGTCACCTGCGGTGACAGCTCCCCTTTCAGGGGAGCCTAATATGCGCCCCGCCCCAGCCACCCATGGAAGACACACCCCGCCTCAGCCTCCCCTGAAAGGGGAGGGGGACCACGAAGTGGTGGAGGGGTTCCCCTGAAAAGCACACCCCACCTCAGCCTCCCCTGAAAGGGGAGGGGGACCGCGGAGCGGTGGAGGGGTTCAACAAGCAAGAGCGGTGGAGGGGTCTGCGACAGGAGGAGTCTTGAAAAAATTTACGGGATATAATTCAAAATCAAAACCATGCTGCCGTGTGCTGCGGAAAAACATGACGCGGCAGGAATGCCGCCTTTGGTATGATTTTCTGCGTGATTATCCGGTTAAGTTTTATCGGCAGCGCAGCATTGACCGCTTTATTGCAGATTTTTATTGCAGTAAAGCTCACTTGGTGATAGAGGTTGACGGGAGTCAGCATTCAACTGCAAAGGGCAGAGTGCTCGATGCGGAAAGAGATGCGGTTCTGAATAGCTACGGCGTGACCGTGATTAGAGTGACAAACAAGGACATCGAACAAAACTTTTTTGAAACATGCGTATTTCTTGACGCGAGAATAAAGGAGAATCTTTCAATATGGGTAGATTGATTAAAGAAAAGTACAGCGCATGGAAGCAGGAATGCGAAGACCGCTTCCGGCAGCTTAAAAAGAATGAGGAAGAACTTAACCGCATTTTCATTGACATTTACGGCTTGCAGGACGAATTGACGCCGGACGTGGCGGACAAGGATGTGACTGTGCATCGCGTGTTCGACAGCAAAGACAATGTGCCGGAGTCCATGAAGGGCAGCAATTATGTCCGCACCATGCGGGATGAGATCGTCTCTCTCATTTCCTATGCTGTGGGCTGTATGTTCGGGCGGTACTCTCTGGATGTGGACGGACTTGCCTACGCGGGAGGCGAATGGGACGAAAGCCGGTACAAGACCA
>OHPK01000329.1_pt1 | contig 26879 bp, 20 predicted proteins | sample 1577661 | NCBI WGS metagenome assembly OHPK01 (sample SAMEA3879556, study PRJEB24766) | human gut metagenome | biome: human-associated habitat; feature: feces | place: USA | collected 1985/1987
TCCTCTTGCTTTTTCTTCGGGCGCTTTGTCGATTTCATCATATTTCATGATTTGAGCTTTGCCCTTGGATGCGCTGTACATGGTGATAGCAGCGGTGAGGGTGGTTTTGCCGTGGTCAACGTGGCCGATGGTGCCGATGTTGACGTGGGGCTTAGTTCTTTCAAACTTCGCTTTTGCCATTTTGAATTCCTCCAATTTTGGTTTGTTTTGAGTAGTGTTTTATTATAGAAAACTTATAAAGATATATTATATATCAATATAGGTTATCTCGAGAATTTTCTGCCCGTGACCTTCTCTGCTACGTTCAAAGGCACCTGAGCATAGTGGTCGAACAACATAGTGAACGTTGCTCTGCCCTGCGTAAGGCTTCTAAGCGTCGTGGCGTAACCGAACATTTCGGAGAGCGGCACGTCGCAGTCGATAGCCTGCACGCCGTTTTTGAGTTCCATGCCGCGGACGGAACCGCGACGGGAGTTGAGGTTGCTCATCACGTCGCCGACATACTCGTCGGGAACGTCGATTTCGACCTTCATAATGGGTTCGAGCAGTATGGGCGCGGCTTTTTCCGCAGCGGAGCGGAACGCCATTGAACCCGCAACTTTGAACGCCATTTCCGAACTGTCGACTTCGTGGGTGCTGCCGTCCACGAGATGAACCTTGAAGTCCACGCACTCGTAACCTGCCATAACGCCCGCTTTCGCCGCTTCCTGAATGCCCTCGCTGACCGCATTTGCGAATTCTTTGGGAACGACGCCGCCCACCGTTTCGTTGAGGAACTCGTATCCTTTGCCGGGATTGGGTTCGATTTCGATGACGCAGTGACCGTATTGTCCGTGACCGCCCGTCTGTCTGACAAACTTGCCTTCGGCTTTTGCGGTTTTGGTGATTGTTTCGCGGTAACTGACCTGCGGTTTGCCGACGTTGGCTTCCACTCTGAACTCACGGAACATTCTGTCCACGATGATTTCGAGGTGAAGTTCACCCATGCCTGCGATGATGATTTGCCCCGTATCCTTGTCGGTGTACGCTTTGAACGTGGGATCTTCTTCCTGCAATTTGAGGATTGCCGTGTTCATGCGTTCCTGACTGGCTTTTGTTTTGGGTTCGATTGCGACTTTGATAACGGGTTCGGGGAAGACCATGTTTTCGAGGACGATCTGATGCGACTTGTCGCACAGCGTGTCGCCCGTGGTGCTCTTTTTGAGACCGACCAGCGCGACTATTTCGCCTGCGCCCGCTTCCGTGAGGTCCTCTCTGTCGTCCGCGTTCATTCGGAGTATTCTGCCGATACGTTCGTTCTCGTTCTTGCCGGGATTGAACACCATCATACCCGTCTTGATCTGACCGCTGTAAATTCTGATGAATGCCAGCTTTCCGACGTATTCGTCAGTCAGGATTTTGAAAACGAGTGCGGAGAAAGGTTCGTCGTCGGACGGATGACGCACTTCCTCTCTGTCCACGCGGGGATTCTTGCCCGTGATGGACGGAATGTCCGTGGGACTGGGAAGGAAATCCACGATGGCGTCGAGCAATCTCTGAATACCCTTGTTGCGGTAAGAACTGCCGCACAGCACGGGCGTGATTGCCATTTCTATCGTGCCTTTGCGTATAGCCTTGACGAGTGCCTCTTCCGTGACGGAATCGGTGTCTTCCATGATGCACTTTTCGAAGATGTCGTCGTCGAAGTTGGCGGCTTCTTCAATCATGTGAGCGCGTGCCTTTCTGAAATCGTCTTCCATATAGGCGGGGACGTCTTTCACTTCGAAATCCATTCCGTTGTTTGCGCCCGTATAGTAGATTGCCTTGCCCGAAATCAGGTCGACTATGCCCTCGAACTCGTTTTCCTTGCCGATGGGCAGAACGACGGGAACGGGGTTTGTGTGCAATCTCTCGCGCATCATTCTGACTACGTTGTCAAAGTTCGCTCCGTTGATATCCATTTTGTTGACGAACGCAATGCGGGGAACTTTGTAGGTGTTTGCCTGACGCCAGACGTTTTCGGACTGAGGTTCGACACCGCCTTTGGCACAGAACACCGCGACTGCTCCGTCCAGCACTCGGAGACTGCGTTCGACTTCAACGGAAAAGTCGACGTGTCCCGGAGTGTCGATAATGTTGATTTGATGATTCTTCCAGACGGTGGTGGTTGCGGCGGAGGTGATGGTTATCCCCCTTTCGCGCTCCTGCACCATATAATCCATTACCGCTGCGCCGTCGTGCACCTCGCCGAGCTTGCGAATCATACCGGTATAAAACAGAATACGCTCGGTAGTTGTGGTCTTACCGGCATCGATGTGAGCCATAATGCCGATGTTTCTGACCATATCAAGTGCAAATTTGCGCTGCATATAGACTACCACCTGTAATGTGCGAACGCCTTGTTGGCCTCAGCCATACGGTGCATTTCGTCTTTCTTCTTGACTGCGCCGCCGGCAAGGTTGTAAGCGTCCATCAGTTCGCCCGCCAGTCTTTCCTTCATGGTCTTCTCGCCGCGCTTTCTGGCAAATGCGACCATCCAACGGATGGCAAGCGTCTGTCTGCGTTCGGGACGGATTTCCATAGGAACCTGATAGGTGGAACCGCCGACTCTTCTCGCTTTTACTTCGAGCAGAGGCATAACGTTTTCGAGAGCCTTGTTGAAGACGTCGATTGCTTCGACTCCCAGTTTCTTTGATGCAATATCGAAAGCCTCGTAGACGATGGTCTGCGCAGTACCTTTCTTACCGTCAAGCATAACCTGGTTGACCAGTTTGGTGACAACCTTGCTGCCGTAAACGGGATCGGGCAGAACATCTCTCTTGGGCACGCCACTTCTTCTTGGCATAATAACCTCCTAGGGGAAAATTTACATTCGAAAAATCATTATTTGGGGCGTTTTGCACCGTACTTGGATCTTGCCTGCTTGCGTTTTGCGACGCCTGCCGTATCAAGAGTTCCGCGTATGATGTGATAACGCACACCGGGCAAGTCCCTGACTCTGCCGCCTCTGATGAGAACCACGCTGTGTTCTTGCAGGTTGTGGCCGATGCCGGGGATATAGATGGTACCTTCCTGACCGTTGACGAGACGTACTCTCGCAATCTTACGAAGTGCGGAGTTAGGCTTCTTGGGGGAAGTCGTCGTCACGCTGAGACAAATACCGCGTTTCTGGGGGCACTGTCCCATAATAGGGGTCATAGATTTTTTGACCTGTCTTTCCCTGCCTTTTCTGATAAGCTGATTGATGGTTGGCATTCTTGTTCCTCCTGTATTATTTTCGAATGTACCTGCTTCAACCCTATGCAAGTGCAAACATTTATCCTAGTCCTCCTGCGCAACGATACCGACGGCGGAAGCGCCCACCTCGATGCCCGACTCCCTGCCCAGCCACGCCATATCGGGCGCGAACAGCACGGGAACTCCTGCATTTTCGGCAGATGCGACCAACTTCGATTTCAAAGCGCATTCGGCGTCCTCGGCGACAATGACACACCTTATTGTCCCCTCGGATAAACCCCTCGAAACCTGTTTGGAACCGACAACTTTCGGGGAGACTGCTAGCAATTTCGACAATTCGTTTTCTCTGCTCATTTTTTCTAAGCTAAAAACAGCTCGCGTTTCCGCAAGCCTAATCATAGTATCAATTATCGGACGGTATGTCAAACGAATGAACGGACTTTCCCGAAAAAAATTTTATATAATAATATAATAACTAGATATAGCGCAATGTGCGTATGCGCACCCACAAGTGCACCGCGTGCAACACGCATAAATACGCTCCCGCGTACCTTTGCATACGCGCCGCAAACGCGCCATGCACACTCGCAGACAAGCGCAGACACAACGCGGACGTCGCGCAGACGTTGCGCGAACATAAAATTACTGCCGGACTATTGCCACTTTATTACCGCTTGCTTTCTCTTTAAGCAACTGCGCTTAAAGTTTGACCGTAGCTTTTGCGTCGAGGTCAAACCCCGCGGGCTGCAATCCGTTTTGTATGGCAAAATAAGCCGCCGCACCTATCATTGCCGCATTGTCGGTGCAATAACGGAGTTTGGGATAATGAACTTCCCACCCCTTTTCTTTTTCCGCTTCGTCAAAGCGCTTTCGAAGAAGGGCGTTTGCACTCACTCCGCCCGCTATTGCGATTTTGGTTACGCCCGTGCGCTCGACAGCGCACTCCGTAGTGTGGAAAAGTTGGTCGACCGCGCTTTCCTGGAATGAACACGCAACGTCGGCACGCGGAACGCTTTCGCCTTTCTGTTCGAGGTTGTGCACGAGGTTTATGACAAATGTTTTCAGTCCGCTGTAAGAGAAATACAACGCGTCGTCTTTTTTGAAAACGGGACGCGGCATTTTGTAAACGGGATTTCCTTCTTCGGCAAGTTTCTGAATTTCTGGGCCGCCTGGATACGGCAATCCCAGAACGCGAGCCACTTTGTCGAACGCTTCGCCCGCCGCGTCGTCGCGGGACTGTCCGAGAAGCTGAGTTTTTTCGTAATCCTCGACAAGCAGCAACGCGGTATGTCCGCCGCTTGCGAGCAAACAGATGTAAGGCGGTTCGAGGTCGCTGTCGATATAATTCGCCGCAATATGCCCTTTTACGTGCGAAATCGCGTAAAGCGGTTTGCCCCAAGCATAAGCCAGAGCCTTTGCATAGTTCACACCGACGAGCAACGCGCCGAGCAACCCCGCGCCGTATGTCACGGCAACGGCGTCAATGTCGTCCTTTGTGCAATTTGCTTCGTCAAGCGCCTGCTTGACCACGTTTTCGATTGCAAGCGTATGATTGCGACTTGCGATTTCGGGAACGACACCGCCGAATCTGCGGTGAATTTCTATCTGCGAAGCAACGGTGTTCGACAAAACCCGCCGTCCGTTTTCGACGACTGCCGCCGCTGTTTCGTCACAACTGCTTTCAATGGCTAAAATCTTCATTTTCGATATTCTAAGCGCACATTTTCTCCGTTTCGGCAAGGATTTTGTCATATAGTGCGCGTGTTTCTTCCGCTGTTTTACGGTTTATGTAAAACCTTTTTCCGTTGTCTATGACAATATGCGGAATTCTTGTGTTCATCAGACTCAAATACACTTCCGCACCGTCTTCGGCACTTCTGAATTTGCCTTTCGACACTCCCGCATTGGGATAGTTGCTCCCCGCAATCCGCTTGTCAACAGGCACTTTCGAAGTGTCGGACAACGTGACCGTCGCACCCTGCAAATCAATCTCCTGCGGGTACAACCCTTTGACCGTTACAATCCCGTTTCCGACCGTGATTTCGGGTGATACTCTCGGTTCTACCAAAAACCACACCGTAAAGAAAACGGCAGCGAGCGGAATTATCACAAACAGACATATCAGGATAATTTTTGTTTCCTTTTTGTTCTGTTTTTTGAGCTCTTCCCGACTCAACGGTTCGTTGGCACGAGATTTTTCCCCCATTCTTCACCAGGCAGGGTGCGCCATCCTGCACCCTTGATTATTAATTGCACGAAGTGCCGCGCTTGCGACGAGCCGTCTCTAGCAAGTGCGTCCGCTGTGACGACGCGCGGTTATTCTATAGTGCGCGTTGTTCATATTTTCAATCAGCGAAGCTGCGCAGTATTACGCGAAATAGCACGCGGCGTTGCCGTTTTTGTTGAGCGCGATATTTCGTGTCAGACAAGGATGATAACTCCGACGCAGACAGGAGCGTACTTATCGTACGTGACTGTTTGCGGAGCGTGTATCTGACACAGTATCACGCGAAATAGCACGCGGCGTTGCCGTTTTTGTTGAGCGCGATATTTCGTGTCAGACAAGGATGATAACTCCGACGCAGACAGGAGCGTACTTATCGTACGTGACTGTTTGCGGAGCGTGTATCTGACGCAGTATTACGCGAAATAGCGCGCTCAACCGCGAGAGGACATCTTCAAATACTCGTTGATAAACCCTTCGAGGTCGCCGTCCATAACGGCTTGAACGTTGCCCGTTTCGTAACCTGTGCGATGGTCTTTGACCATTGTGTAGGGACAGAAAACGTAACTTCTTATCTGACTGCCCCACTCGATTTTTTTGAGCTGACCGGAAATTGCGGCGGCTTCTTCTTCGCGTTCGCGTTCGCGTTTTTCAATGAGCTTGCTGCGCAGCATCTGCATTGCGACTTCGCGGTTCTGTATCTGACTGCGCTCGTTCTGACATGCAACAATTATACCCGTGGGCAAGTGCGTTATACGTATTGCGGACTCCGTTTTGTTGACGTGCTGTCCGCCCGCGCCGCTGCTTCGGTAGGTGTCCACTTTGAGGTCTTCGGGACGGATTTCGATTTCCGTTGTATCGATGATTTCGGGCATGACTTCCAGCGACGCAAACGAAGTGTGTCTGCGCGCCTGACTGTCAAACGGCGAAATTCGGACAAGACGGTGTACGCCTTTTTCGGCTTTGAGATATCCGTATGCGTTATCGCCCTCGACGCGGAACGTCACGCTTTTAAGTCCCGCTTCGTCGCCCGCAAGACTGTCGAGTTCGGTATAGCTCCACCCCGACCTTTCCACAAAACGCGTGTACATTCTGTACAGCATTTCACACCAGTCCTGCGCTTCCGTTCCGCCCGCTCCCGCGTGCAGAGTGAGAATTGCGTTCAACGAGTCGTACTTGCCCGAAAGCAAGGTCGACAGCGTGAGTTTTTCCACTTCTTCGGACAACGTCGCAATGTGTTTGACCAGCGTTTCGTCCTCTTCTTCGCTGTTTTCGAGTTCGACAATATCAACCGTGTCGAGTGCGTCGTCGATTTCGACGAGCAACTTCTCGAACTTGCCGATTTTGCTTGTCAGCTGGCTTATTTCCTTGGACACTTTCTGCGCGTTCTCGACGTCGTTCCAGAACCCTTCCGCGTTCTGTTCCTTTTCGAGTTCGGCTATGCGTGCGCGCAGTTTTTCGGGGTTTATACCCTCAAAAGCGTGCGTCAACTCCGTTTTCAGCGATTTCAGTTCGTTTCTCTTTTCTTGATAATCCAGCATATTATTTACCGCAACAGTTCTTGTATTTCAGTCCGCTTCCGCAAGGACAGGGGTCGTTTCTGCCGACTTTCGCGCTCTTTGCCGCAACGCTCTTCTGCGCTGCCGCTATGTTTTGCGACAGCTTCGCGGGCGCGCCTTCTTCGCGTTTCTCGACCGTGACTTTGAGAAGTATGGCCGCAGTTTCGGAGTGAATGCGGCTGACCATATCCTCGAACATCTCCCAGCCTTCCTGACGGTACGCAAGCACGGGGTCGCGCTGACCGTAGCCTCTTAGCCCTATACCGCGACGCAACGCGTCCATGGCGTCGATGTGGTCCATCCACTTGTTGTCGACCGTACGCAACAATATAACTCTTTCGAGGTCGCCGAAATTAAACCCGTCTTCGGTCAGTTTCTTGACCTTGTTCTCGTACTCTTTTAGTGCGATTTCGAGCACCGCGTCTTTCAGCTTGTAGACGTCGTAGCAGGAGCAAAGGTCGGGCGTCATTAGGTTGGTTCCCTTGGGCAGCATACGCTGTTCGAGCGCGTTATTGAACGCTTCGTAATCCCAAGTGTTGTAGTCCGTCTTGTAGTCGGCGTAATACCCGATAATCTCTTCCGCAAGGTCGCCTATCATATCGATAATCTGGTCGTGAACGTCCAGTCCGTCGAGAACCTTGCCGCGTTCCTTGTAGATGAGTTCGCGCTGAGCGTTCATAACGTCGTCGTAGCTCAGAACCTGTTTTCTGATTGAGAAGTTTCTGCCTTCGACCATACGTTGCGCGCGTTCGATTTGCTTGCTGATTATGCCGTTTGATATGGGCGTATCGTCGTCAAACTTCATCGTTTCGGCAACGGATTTCAGTTTGTCGCCGCCGAAAATTCTGGCTACGTCGTCTTCCATAGAAATGTAGAAAACGGTACTACCGGGGTCGCCCTGACGTCCGCTTCGACCGCGGAGCTGGTTGTCGATACGTCTGCTCTCGTGTCTTTCCGTGCCTATGACGCGCAGTCCGCCGAGCGCCACAACCTTTTCCTTTTCTTCGTCGCAAATGCGCTTGAACGCTTCGTAATGGTGACGGAATACTTCTTTCGCTTCCTTGACCTGCGGGTCGTCGTAATCGTGGGGCGAAGTTGCCATTTCGATGACTTCGAGCGGATATCCGTCGCGCTCCATCTTCTCTTTTGCCTGGAACTCCGCATTGCCGCCGAGCACGATGTCCGTGCCTCGACCTGCCATGTTTGTGGCTATCGTCACGGCTTTGAACTTGCCCGCCTGCGCGATTATCTGCGCTTCCTGCTTATGGAACTTCGCGTTCAGGACATTGTGACGTATGCCCTTGCGTTTGAGCAGTCCGCTGAGTTCCTCGGACTTTTCGACGCTGACCGTACCCACCAGTACGGGCTGTCCCTTGGAATAGCATTCCTCTATGTCTGCGACTATGGCTTTCAGCTTGCCCTGAACCTTTGTGTAAATTTTGTCGTTTTCGTCTTTTCTCTGGGACGGTTTGTTTGGCGGAATGGTTACGACGTCAAGCGAATAAATACCTTTGAATTCCTCTTCTTCCGTCTTTGCCGTACCCGTCATACCCGACAGTTTTTTGTACATACGGAAGAAATTCTGGAAAGTTATCGTCGCAAGCGTCTTGTTCTCGCTCCTTATCTGGACGTGTTCCTTGGCTTCGATTGCCTGATGAAGTCCTTCGTTGTAACGACGGCCTATCATTATACGTCCAGTAAACTCGTCGACAATCAACACCTCGCCGTCCGACACTATGTAGTCGCGGTCGCGCTTCATAATGTTGTGGGCTTTGAGCGCCTGCTGAATGTGATGATAAAGTTCGGTATTGTCAAGGTCGGTAAGATTGTTGACGTGGAAAAATCTTTCGGCTTTTGCAATACCGTCGTCGGTAAGCATAACCGTTTTTTCCTTTTCCTCGATGGTGAAATCTTCACCCTCTTTGAGGTTCTTTGCGAAGTTGTCCGCAGACTTGTACATCTCGCTCGACTTGCCGCCTCTGCCCGATATAATGAGCGGCGTTCTCGCTTCGTCGATAAGAATGGAGTCGACTTCGTCGATGATTGCAAAGTTCAGTTCGCGCTGAACCTTGTCGACTTTGCGCACAACCATATTGTCGCGCAGGAAATCGAACCCGAGTTCGTTGTTGGTGCAATAGGTAACGTCACACTCGTACGCCGCGCGTTTTTCCTCGTTCTTCATACCGGGAACGACAACGCCGACTTTCAGTCCGAGAAAACGGTGAACCTTTCCCATCCACGCCGCGTCACGCGATGCAAGATAATCGTTGACCGTGACGACGTGCACGCCTTTGCCCGCCAACGCGTTGAGATAAGACGGCATAGTCGCGACCAGCGTCTTGCCTTCGCCCGTTCCCATCTCGGCAATTCTGCCCTGATGGAGAGCGACGCCGCCCATCAGCTGAACGAAGAAGGGGCGCATACCCAGCACTCTGTCCGCAGCTTCTCTCACGACCGCAAATGCGTCGGGAAGAATGTCGTCAAGCGTTTTGCCGTCCGCAAGCTGTGCCTTGAACTTGTCCGTCATTGCGGCAAGTTCGGCGTCGGACATTCCCGAATAAACGGGAGCAAGCGCGTCTATTTTCTCCGCTATCTTGCGGAGCTTTCTGACTTTTCTTTCGTTTTCGTTGAAAAGAGCAATCATTTTCCGTCCTTTGGGGCATATGCCCTGCAATATGATTTCGGTTTGTTCCATCGCGAAACGTCCCGTATATACACACGCCGCGCAGACACGCGCGCGTACGCTATGCTAAAATAATATAACCTTTTGCGGCAAATGGCAAATACTTTTCCGAACGCAGTCCGCGCCTGCCGCTTTTACGCCGCAACCGCCGCCGAATGCACAACCGCACAAAACACGCCCGACACCGACAAGCACGCCTCCGTACAGCAATTTTATTTTGCGGTGAATGCCTTTATCCGACATTAAAATCACGCGGCACCGAAACACGGCTATGTTCTTTTCCGTCACCGAAACCCGTTATCGCAAACTTTTGTCGCATATCGTCGCGACTTTATTTCTGTCACTCATCGAGCTCTTTTGATTGTTCGACGGGCAACTTTGTCTTTGTCACCGCCGCAGTCAGCACGCTTACCTGCCTGACTTTTGCTTTGAACAAGGTTTTCGCGCACTCGTTTGCGGTAGCACCCGTCGTGAAAACGTCGTCGACAAGCAGAATTTTGCGACCCGCTATCCAGTCGGAATACGCAACCGCAAAACATCCTTTGAGATTTTCCGCCCTTTCTCTGCCCGACAACTCTTTCTGCGGCAACGTTTCCTTGACTTTCTGCAACGCAGGCAAAACGGGAATATTCATTCTTCCGCCCACTTCGCGGGCTATGAGCTCGGCTTGATTGAACCCGCGTTTTTTGACTTCCTTTTCGCTCATCGGAACGGGAACGATTATGTCGGCTTCCATTCCGAAGCGCAAAAACGCGTCGCTCATCATTGCGCCGAGCGTCTTCGCGATGTATTTCTTCCCGCCGAATTTTAGGGAATAAACCAGTTTCTTTGCTCCGCCGTCATAAACCATAGCCGAACGGTTGAGCCTGAACACGCTTTCGGTATTCTGACAACGGATACAATAATCCGCCTCGTCGTTTATGGGCGCTCCGCAACAAAGACAAACTTTTCCGTCTGTGAACGTAACGGTCTCCGTACAAGCGGCGCAAAGCGGATAACGCGTGTCCGCGACAAGTTCCTTGCCGCACAAGTCGCAGGTAACTCTTGCGGGATAAACAGCGCGTTTGAGTTTACAGCCCACAGAACGGACAAATTCCCGCACTTTGTTGCCCGCCGCTTCCGCGTCGGTTTTGGTGCCGATGCCTTTTCCGCGACCGCCGTTTTCGCGTTTCATCAGAAAATTTCTCCCGCGAACTCTTCTTCGATAAGGTTGATGAGCAGGCTGTAACGCCTTGCCGTTTCGTTGTTGCGTATCATTCGCGCAACCGTCTTTTTGGAACCGACAAGCACGACGAGTTTCTTGGCGCGCGTTACCGCCGTATAAAGCAGGTTGCGGGTCTGCAACATATAGTTGGCGTCAAGCGCGATGACCACCGCATCGAACTCGCTACCCTGCGATTTGTGAATTGTAACAGCATACGCAAGTGCGAGCTGTTCTATGTCTGCATATTGATAAACAGCCACTTTATCGTCATCAAAACGCACTGTAAACTGCATTATCTGCGTGTTTATGCTTTCTATCGTGCCTATATCGCCGTTGAAAACGCCGCTTCCGCGTTCCACTCTGTTGCCTGTGGTCTGCGTCCATTCCTGCTGATAGTTGTTCTGCATCTGCATGACTTTGTCGCCTTCACGGAACAGCGTTTCGCCTTGCCTTACTTCCTTTTTCGCGGGCGACGGCGGGTTGATTGCGCGTTGCAGAATTCGGTTGAGATTGACCGTTCCGGCGCTCCCGCGTTTCATGGGACAAAGCAACTGAATTTCGGCGGGCGACACTTCGAGATACTTCGGAAGTCGGCGCGTGACAAGCTCGGATACGGTTGCGGCTATGGCCTCAGCGTCTTCTCTTTCTTCAAAGAAAAAGTCCTTGCTCTTGTTGTCGAGGTCGGGCATTTCGCCGCGGTTTATCTTGTGTGCGTTGGGCACGATTTTGCTTTCTTCCGACTGTCTGTAAATCTGCGTAAGTTCGCTTACGGGGAACCTTCCGCATTTGATGAGGTCGCTGAGAACGTTGCCCGCACCGACAGACGCAAGCTGGTCTTTGTCACCGACCAACACAAGTCTGCAACCTCTGTCGAGGGCTTTCAGCAAAGCGTTGAAAACGAACTCGTCCACCATACTGACTTCGTCGACTATGACGGCGTCGAGCGGCAGTTTGCGATTTTCGTTATACGTGAACCGTCCGCCCCCGTCCTTCCAGTCAAGGTCAAGCATTCTGTGTATGGTTTTGGCTTCCTCGCCCGTTGCGACAGACAGCCGTTTTGCCGCTCTGCCCGTCGGAGCGCACAGCGCAACCCGTTGATTGAGGTTTTTGAAAAGGTGCATTATGCACTTTACTATCGTGGTTTTGCCCGTGCCGGGACCGCCCGTCACAATCTGCACGCCGTTTTCCACCGCGGCGCGAACAGCCTGTATCTGGTTGGGATGCAAGGAAAATCCCGCTTCCTTTTCAAACTCGCCGACCTCATAGTCCGTGTTGACGCGGAAATCCGCGGCTTCCGCCTGCAACTGAATAAGGCGCTTTGCTATGCTTCTTTCCGTGTTGTAGTTAAACCGAGTAAGAATTGCAACGCATTCGCCCGTATCGTATCTGACGAGGTCGCCGAGCATCACAAGGTCTTCAATGTTGTCACGGACGCGGCGTTCCGTTTCGTCGCTGTCGAGTCCGAGAAGTTCGACTGCCGCGCCCACCAGTTCGTCGAGCGGCAGATAGTTGTGCCCGCTGCGGTTGGACGCTTCTTTCAATAGATAAGTTATCGCCGCGCAAATTCGGTAGTCGCTGTCGCGCGCGATGCCGAGTTCGCCCGCTATGCGGTCGGCAGTCGCGAACCCTATGCCGTCAATGTCGTCGACAAGCATATAGGGATTGCGGCGCACCTTTTCCTCGGTGGTGTCCTCGTAAACGCGGTAGATTTTGAGCGCGAGGTTTATGCTTATGCCGAGTTCCTGCAAAAACATAACCGACGCCTGCATTTTTTGCAGTTTCGAGTACCCCAGACAAAAGTCCGTCGCGCGTTTCAGGGATATGCCTTTTATTTTGGCGATTTCGACGGGATATTTCATCATCTCCATCGAATTGACGCCGTAGTAGTCGACTATTGCGCGAGCCGTAACGGGACCCAACCCGTGTATGAGTCCGCTGCTCAGGAACTTGATTATGCCTTCCAGACGTGACGGAGCGCTGACGTAAGCCTTTTCCGCCGTGAACTGTTTGCCGTACATACTGCGCGTCTTGAAATCGCCTTCGACGCGCAAATTCTGTCCTTCGCTCACGGGCGGCAAAGTTCCGACAACGGTAAACAGCCCTGCGTCGGTCACAAGGTCGAGCACGGTGTAGCCTGTTTCTTCGCTGCGGAATATTACGTTTTTGACTTCGCCTTTAAGTTCCATATTTTGCTACGCTTTCGCGTTTCGTCGTTCTGTTTATTGCGCGTTTGACCGTGAAATTCGTCTTATTGTGACGATTGCAATCCGAATTTCGGCAAAATTGCGCTCTTAAACAAAAAGCAAGGCGCGCCTTGCTTTTTTCTTTTGTTTCAACCGACGTATTTCGTCAGCACTTCGCGTATTTCGTCGACCTTGTCGAGCTGTTCCCACGAAAACTCCGACCTGCCGAAATGTCCGTAATTGGACGTCGCTCTGTATACGGGTCTGTTGAGTTTGAGGTTTTCGATAATCGCGCCGGGGCGCAAATCGAACACTTCGGACACGATTTTCGAAATGGTGTCGTCGTCAACGACGCCCGTACCGAAGCTGTTGACGTAGACGGACACGGGACGGGACATTCCTATCGCGTAAGCTACCTGCAATTCAACTCTGCGGCAAACGCCCGCCGCGACGAGGTTTTTGCATACGTAACGCGCCATATAAATGCCGCTCCTGTCAACTTTTGTCGGGTCTTTGCCCGAGAGCGCGCCACCGCCGTGAGGACAGAAACCGCCGTACGTGTCGACAATTATCTTTCTGCCCGTAAGGCCGCTGTCGCCTGCGGGACCGCCCTTGACAAATCTGCCCGTGGGGTTGATGAAAATCTTGGTGTCGTCGTCGAGGTATTCCTCGGGGATTGCCTTTTTGACGACTTTCTCGATGAGTTCTTTTTCGAGGGTTGCGGAGTCAACGTCCTCGGAGTGCTGCGCGGACAATACCACGACGTCCACTCTTTCGGGCACGCCGTCGATATATTCGACGGTTATCTGGCTCTTTCCGTCGGGACGGAGCCAAGGCAGTTCGCCCGATTTGCGCACCTCGGTAAGACGGCGCGTAACCGCGTGAGCCAGCATAATGGGCAAAGGCATATATTCCGCGGTTTCGTCGGTTGCATAGCCGAACATCATACCTTGGTCGCCTGCGCCTATTTTGTCGAATTTGTCGGAGCCTTCCGCGTCGGAGGCATCGTCAACGCCCTGCGCGATGTCGGGAGACTGTTCGTCAAGCGAAGACAGCACGGCGCAGGTCTTGTAGTCGAACCCGAGCGAACTGTCGTCGTAGCCGATGTCTTTTACAACGCCGCGGACGATACCGGGAATGTCGCAGTAATGTTCCGTCGAAACTTCGCCGAAAACCATTACCATTCCCGTGGTGGCACACACTTCCACGGCGACTCTCGCGGAGTTGTCCTCCGCGAAAATATCGTCGAGTATAGCGTCTGCAATCTGGTCGCACACTTTGTCGGGGTGACCTTCGGTCACGCTTTCAGAAGTGAAATACTTTTTTTTGACTTCCTTCATATTAAATCATTTCGTTGGCGGCACCGTTGTTCTCGTCGCCTGTTTCCGCGGGAACGGTGGTGATGTTCTTGTAAATCTTCATACCTGTTCCGGCGGGGATGAGTTTGCCTATGATGACGTTCTCTTTGAGTCCGATGAGGGGGTCGACTTTATTCTTGATAGCCGCTTCGGTGAGCACTCTCGCGGTTTCCTGGAAGGATGCTGCGGAGAGGAAGGATTCCGTTGCCAGCGCAGCCTTGGTGATACCGAGCAAGGTACGCTTTGCGGAGGCGGGTACGCCGCCGTTTTCGAGAGCTTTCTCGTTCTCGTCTTCGTAAGTGAAGATGTCGACGAGGGAGCCGGGAAGCATATCGGTATCGCCCTGATTTTCGATTCTGACCTTGCGGAGCATCTGACGGACGATGACTTCGATGTGCTTGTCGTTGATTTCGACGCCGGACAGACGGTAAGCGGACTGAACTTCTTTTGCGAGATATTCCTGAACACCCTTAACGCCTTTTGCACGGAGCATATCCTGCGGGTTGATGGAACCGTTGGTGAGCGGGTCGCCTGCTTCGATGAGGTCGCCCTCTTCGACTTTCAGTTTTGCACCGAAAGGAATGGGATAGACCTTGGCTTCGCCGTCCGAACCCGTAACCGTGATTTCGCGGTTGCCTTCGCCGATGTGCACCGCACCGCTGTTTTCCGTAATGACTGCTTGTCCTTTCGGCTTGCGTGCTTCGAAAAGTTCTTCGACTCGGGGAAGACCCTGCGTGATGTCGTCGCCCGTTGCAACGCCGCCCGTGTGGAACGTTCTCATTGTGAGCTGCGTACCGGGTTCACCGATGGACTGTGCCGCGATTATGCCGACCGCTTCGCCGAGTTTGACGGGGTTGCCGCTTGCCATGTTCTTGCCGTAGCACTTGGCGCAGACGCCGTTTCTCGTCTTGCAGGTAAGGACGGAACGAATGAGCACTTTCTGAATGCCCGCATCTTCGATTTCCTTGGCCTTGTCGGTGCTAATCATGGTATCCGCATCGACGATGATTTCGCCGGTTTCGGGATTGACGATGGGGTCGATGGTGAATCTGCCCGCGATACGGTCTGCAAGCGATTCGATTTCGCTCTTGCCGTCGCGGATAGCAGTGATTTCCGTACCCTTGCTGTCGCCGCAATCCTGTTCGCGGACGATAACGGAGTGGGAAACGTCGACCAGACGTCTGGTGAGGTAACCGGAGTCAGCCGTTTTAAGTGCCGTATCCGCAAGACCTTTTCTGCCGCCGTGAGAGGAAATGAAGTATTCCAGAACGGACAGACCTTCACGGAAGGAAGCGCGGACAGGCAACTCGATTGTACGACCGGAAGGGTCTGCCATCAGACCACGCATACCTGCAAGCTGACGAATCTGACCCATGTTACCACGAGCACCGGAGTTCGCCATCATCCAGATGGGGTTGAAGTCGTCGAGACCTTTGACGAGTTCTTTTTCGACCTTATCGGACGCGTCTTTCCAGATTTTGACTACGGTTTGATAACGTTCTTCGTCGGTGACGATACCTCTTGCGAAGTTACGTTCGATGTTGAGAACTTTCTCTTCGGCTTCTGCGATAATCCTCTTCTTGTCGCCGGGGATGTGCATATCGAAGACGCTTGCCGTGATAGCTCCGATTGTGGAGTACTTGTAGCCGAGAGCCTTGATTTTGTCCAGCACGTTCGCGGTTTCGGTGGCACCGTGGTACTTGAAGCAGTTGTCGACGATGAGAGACAGCTGTTTCTTGCCGATAGCCATAGCCTTTTTGCCGAGAACTTTGAGTATCTTTTCGCGCAGTTCCGTCTTTTCGCGGATTTCGGGACCTTCGACGTCGACGTCGGAAGAATTGAGTGCGTCGGCGATAGCGTCGATTTTTGCGTCCGCGAGATCGTAATTCTTAAGGATTGCGCGCGCCTTATCGCGTTCCGCGCCCGTGAGGTTGTTGCCGCGGAGAACCTTGGCAAGTTCGACGAACTGACGGTTGTCGAGCACTGCGTCTATACCCAGAATGCCGTCGATTTCGAGGCAGCCCGCGTTCTTGGGGTTGCGTCTGTTGACAAACTGCAAATCCTGCGGGATGTTCTGGTTGAAGATGCAGCGGCCGACGGTGGTGTGCAGCATCTTGGTGCTTTCGGTTCCGTCTTCGTTGGTGTAAGGAGTGCGGATGTACACCAGCGACTGCAACGTGATGTCGCCGTCCTGATACGCCATAACGGCTTCGTCGAAGGAGCTGAAGTATTTGCCTTCGCCCTTGTCGCCGGGTCTGATTATGGTGAGGTAGTAGGAACCTATAACCATATCCTGGGTAGGCGAAACGATAGGTCTGCCGTCGGAGAGTTTGAGGATGTTGTTGGTGCACAGCATCAGAATTCTTGCTTCAACCTGCGATTCGATGGACAGAGGAACGTGAACAGCCATCTGGTCGCCGTCAAAGTCCGCGTTGAACGCGCCGCAGGCGAGGGGGTGAAGTTTGATTGCTCTGCCCTCGACAAGGACGGGCTCGAACGCCTGAATACCGAGACGGTGAAGCGTAGGAGCACGGTTCAGCAGAACGGGATGGTCCTTGATTATCTCTTCGAGAATGTCCCATACCTGGTTCTTGCCCGTGTCGACAAAACGCTTTGCGGTCTTGATGTTGTGGCAAAGATTCTGTTCGACGAGCTTCTTCATAATGAAGGGCTTGAACAGCTCAAGTGCCATTTCTTTGGGCAAACCGCATTGATAAAGTTTGAGTTCGGGTCCTACGACGATAACGGAACGGCCGGAATAGTCGACACGTTTACCGAGCAAGTTCTGACGGAAACGTCCCTGTTTACCGCGGAGCATACCCGAAAGGGATTTGAGCTCTCTGTTGCCGGGGCCGCTGACCGCTTTGCCTCTTCTGCCGTTATCGATGAGTGCGTCGACGGCTTCCTGCAACATACGTTTCTCGTTGCGGACGATGATGTCGGGCGCGCCGAGTTCTTTGAGTTTTTTAAGACGGTTGTTGCGGTTGATGACTCTGCGGTAGAGGTCGTTGAGGTCGGAGGTTGCGAATCTGCCGCCGTCGAGCTGAACCATAGGACGCAGTTCGGGAGGCAGAACGGGCAGCACGTCGAGAATCATCCATTCGGGACGGTTGCCGCTGATACGGAACGCTTCGACGATTTCGAGACGTTTGACGGCGCGCAGACGTTTTTGTCCGACGCTGTTTGCAATGACGTCTTTGAGCATTGCGCTGTCCTTTTCGAGGTCGATTTCCATAAGGAGTTCCTTAATGGCTTCGGCACCCATACCGACGCGGAAATCTTTAGCGTCGTAGGTTTCGAGAAGTTCGCGGTACTCTTTGTCCGTGATGACCTGTTTCTTGGTCAGCCCCTGAACGATACCGGGGTCGAGCACGATAAACGCCACGAAGTACAGAACCTGTTCGAGGTCCTTGGGCGAAATGTCGAGCAACAGGCTGATTCTGGAAGGAACGCCTCTGAAATACCAGATGTGGGACACGGGCGTTGCAAGCTCGATGTGACCCATTCTTTCACGGCGAACCTTGGATTTGGTGACTTCGACGCCGCACTTTTCGCAGATAACGCCTTTGTAACGTATTCTCTTATAACGTCCGCAATGGCATTCCCAGTCGCGGGTTGGCCCGAATATTTTTTCGCAGAACAGACCGTCGCGTTCGGGTTTCTGGGTGCGGTAGTTTATGGTTTCGGGTTTGGTTACTTCGCCGTAAGACCATTCTCTTATCTTCTCGGGAGAAGCAATACCGATTTGGATGGCATCAAAATTGCTGAGTTCGTACATAATGACCTCCTATCCTATTCCTCGTCGGAACCGCCCTTGTCGCCGAACAGGTCGAACATATCGGGAACGGATTCCGTAAGCGCGCTGAAAATGTTTTCGTCATCGTCGTCGCCGGTGTCGAAGAGATTATCGATGCCGGTGCTTTCGGTGGCGAATCCGCCGAAGATATTGTCGTCGCCGAGCAGGTCGACCTCTTTGAGGTCCTCGTCCTTCTTGACGGCGGTGGACTCGAAGTCGAGTTCTTCGTCGGAGTAATCGCGCAGTTTGACTTCGTCGCGGTCCTCGGTGAGAACCTTGACGTCAAGACCGAGGCTCTGCAATTCTTTGACCAGAACCTTGAAGGATTCGGGTATGCCGGGCTCGGAGATGTTGTTGCCCTTGACGATGGATTCGTAAGTCTTGACACGACCCACGACGTCGTCGGATTTGACGGTGAGGATTTCCTGCAACATGTTCGCCGCGCCGTACGCTTCGAGTGCCCAGACTTCCATTTCGCCGAAACGCTGTCCGCCGAATTGCGCTTTACCGCCGAGAGGCTGTTGCGTAACAAGGCTGTAAGGACCGGTGCTTCTTGCGTGAATCTTGTCGTCGACGAGGTGATGCAGTTTGAGCATGTACATGTAACCGACCGTAACGGGGTTTTCGAAAGGCTCGCCCGTTCTGCCGTCAAACAGCTGAATCTTGCCGTCGACTTTGCCCTCTTTGTTGAATATGCCGCAGTCCGCGAAAAGTTGCTTGATGTCCTGTTCGTTCGCACCGTCGAAGACGGGGGTTGCGACCTTCCAGCCGAGCATGCTTGCAACCAGACCGAGGTGAACTTCGAGAACCTGACCGATGTTCATACGGGAAGGAACGCCGAGGGGGTTCAGAACGATTTGCAGCGGAGTGCCGTCCGCGAGGAAAGGCATATCCTCTTTGGGCAACACGCGGGAGATAACGCCCTTGTTGCCGTGACGTCCCGCCATTTTGTCGCCGACGGAAATCTTACGTTTCTGGGCGATGTAGACGCGCACGAGTTTGTTGACGCCGGGACTGAGTTCGTCGCGGTTCTTTCTGGTGAAAATCTTGACGTCCACGACGATACCGCCCTCTCCGTTGGGAACGCGGAGGGAGGTGTCCCTGACTTCTCTCGCCTTCTCGCCGAAGATTGCGCGGAGCAATCTCTCTTCGGGAGTGAGTTCGGTCTCGCCCTTGGGGGTGACTTTGCCGACGAGGATATCGCCGCTTCTGACTTCGGCGCCGACGCGGACGATACCGTCTTCGTCGAGGTTGCGCAGCGCGTCGTCGGACAGGTTGGGAATGTCGCGGGTAATCTGTTCCTCGCCGAGTTTGGTGTCGCGCGCTTCGATTTCGTGTTCTTCGATGTGAATGGAAGTGAACACGTCGTTGCGCACGAGGTCTTCGCTGATGAGGATAGCGTCCTCGTAGTTGTAACCTTCCCAACTCATAAAGCCGACGAGAATGTTTCTGCCGAGTGCGAGTTCGCCGTGGTCGGTGGCGGGGCCGTCCGCAAGCACGGTGGCTTCGGAGACGACGTTGCCTTTCTCGTCGCGTTTTTCCGCATACACCTTATCGCCTTTGGCAACGATGGGGTGCTGGTTGATGCAGGTGGACTGGTTGGAACGCTCGAATTTGCTGAGGGTGTAGACGTCGGTGTCGCCGTCCGCGGTCTCGACTTCGATTCTGTCGGAATCGACGTATTTGACGAAACCGTCACGCTTGGCAAGTTTGATTGCGCCGCTGTCGTATGCGATTCTGTGCTCGACGCCGGTGGCTATCATAGGCGCTTCGGGCTTGAGAAGAGGAACTGCCTGGCGCTGCATATTGGAGCCCATAAGCGCGCGGTTGGTGTCGTCGTTCTCGAGGAAGGGAATGAGCGCGGTGGCTATGGAGACCAACTGCTTGGGCGAAACGTCCATATAGTCGACTTCGTCCTTCGGCTTCTCGCGGATATCGCTCCTGATACGGCACATAACGCGGTCACGGACAAACCTTCCGTCATCGTCGAGAGGCTCGTTGGCCTGCGCCACGACGTATTTGTCCTCTTCGTCCGCCGTCATATACACCACTTCGTCGGTGACGATACCGGTGGCTTTGTCGATTCTGCGGTAAGGCGACTCGATGAAGCCGTATTCGTTGACGCGTGCGTAAGTGGACAGCGAGGAAATAAGACCGATGTTCTGACCTTCGGGGGTCTCTATCGGGCACATTCTGCCGTAGTGGGAGTGGTGAACGTCACGCACTTCGAAACTCGCGCGTTCGCGGTTGAGGCCGCCGGGGCCGAGTGCCGAAAGTTTTCTCTTGTGAGTAAGTTCGGCGATGGGGTTGGGCTGGTCCATAAACTGCGACAACTGAGAAGAACCGAAGAACTCTCTTATCGCGCTGGTAACGGGACGGATATTGATGAGGGTCTGAGGGGTGATTTCGGCGCTTTCCTGAGCGGAAGCCATTCTTTCCTTGATGACCCTTTCAAGTCTCGACACACCGATGCGGAACTGATTCTGCAGCAGTTCGCCCACGGGACGGACGCGCCTGTTGCTGAGGTGGTCGATGTCGTCGCAGGTGCCGAAACCGTAACGCAGACCGAGGTTGTAACTGACCGTCGCCACGATGTCGTCGAGGGTGATGTGCTTGCTGACGAGGGTGTCGGCAATGGTGCGCGTCCTGAGCGCGACGAGGAGTTCGTCACGGTCGGAGTATTCCTCGAGCAGACTCTTGAGCGCGGGATAATAGACTTTCTCGTGAATTCCGAAGTCTCTGGGATTGCAATCGACGAACGCCGCGAGGTCGACGGTGTTGTTGCCGATGACCTTGTGCTTTCTCTTCACGCCCTCTTTGTCGGTGTATGCGAGGTAAACGACGTTGACGCCGCTGTTCTGGATTTCGGTCGCCTTCTTCTCGTCGGGTTTTTCGCCCGCATCGGCGAGAATTTCGCCGGTCTGAGGATTGACGACAGCCTCTGCGAGTTCCCTGCCCTCGATACGGGATGCGAGGGAGAGTTTCTTGTTGTATTTGTATCTGCCGACTCTCGCGAGGTCGTATTTCTTGTAATCGAAGAAAATGCCGTTGATGAGGATATCCGCACCTTCGATGGTGGGCACTTCACCGGGACGCAGTCTTCTGAAGAGGTCCATTTTGCCGGCGTCGCTCGTCTTACAGGCGGTGTCCTTGTCGCAGGTGGCACGCACCATATCGTCGTCGCCGAACAACGCAATGAGTTCCTCGTCGGTGCCGTAACCGAGCGCGCGGAGCAAAGTCGTCGCGGTGATTTTTCTCATTCTGTCGACGTGCACCCATTGCACGTCGTTCTGGTCCTGCTCGAATTCCAGCCACGCGCCCCTGTTGGGAATAACCGTGGTCTTATAACGGGGAACGCCGTTGCGGTCGAGGGATTTCTCGCTGTACACGCCGGGACTTCTGACAAGTTGGCTGACGATGACGCGTTCGGCACCGTTGATGACGAAAGAGCCCGCCTCGGTCATCAGGGGGAAATCGCCCATAAACACTTCCTGCTCGATGAATTCGCCCGTCTCGTTGTTGGTGAGACGCGCCTTAACCTTGAGGGGAAGCGCATAGGTGGTGTCGCGGTCCTTGCATTCCTTGACGGAGTACTTGGGTTCGCCCGTGAGCGAGTGGGAAAGAAACTCCAACTTGTATCTTCCGGCGTAGTCGACGATGGGAGAATAATCGGCAAAAACCTCCCTTATGCCGTCGCCGATGAAGTTCGCGTAGGAATCTTTTTGCACCTCGATAAGGTACGGAATCGCGAGGACGTCTTTAATCTTCGAAAAAGTCTGTCGCTCGGTGGTTCCGTACATAACCTTGTGGATTCTTTGGGACATTCTTAACTCCTTGAAATTTGCAACTTTTCCTTCCCGCAAAAAAATTTTTGAAAACTTCGCGTTTGCGGAAAGCCCTTGTTTTTTTTGCTCCGTTGCGTTATACTTGCGTTCGTGGAGATAACCCCCTACCCCCGTAATTTTTCATTTCGAGGGTAGTCCTATGCAGTATTGCGCATTTTGTCATTGTATCAGCAAAATGCAAGCCTGTCAAGTGCGCGAATAAAAAAATCGATGTTTCTCCGCCGAGGAACGAGTCTGCCCGCCCGCTCGGGCGCAAAACCCCTCGGCGGAAAGGTAAAAACGGTGAGAATAGACAAATTTCTGAAAGTTTCACGCGTCATAAAAAGGCGCACCGTCGCGGCGGAGGCCTGCTCGGGCGGAAGAATAGAAATCAACGGCAAACCCGCCAAGCCCGCCAAGGAAGTCAAGGTCGGCGACACGGTGAAAGTGTCTTTCGGCGCGGGCAGCCTCACTTTCGAGGTGCTCGACGTGTCCGAAAAACAGTCCAAACAGTCCGCTTCCGAGATGTACCGCATTATCGGAGAAGAATAAAAGGGACGGAACGTCCCCTGCCCACGGAGAATTATGTCCACAATCAACGTCGTCGTCGCGGCGGGCGGCAGCAGCCTGCGCTACGGCAAGGAAAACAAACTTCTCGAACCCTGCCGCTCCACCTGCGTTCTGGTGGAAGCGATAAAACCTTTCCTGGCTTTTCGCGATATCAAACGCGTAATAATCGCAATCGACACCGATTCGTCCGACGAGTTTCTCGACGCCCTCGAGCGCGCAGGGCTCGACGACGACAGGCGTATAGTCCTCACGCGCGGCGGCGCAACGCGCACGCGCACGGTCAAATATGGTATGGAAGCCCTCGACGAGGATTGCGACCTCGTGCTGATTCACGACGGAGCGCGCCCTTACGTCAGCGAAAGTCTCATAAAAAGAGTCGTCAAAGGCGCGGAAAAATACGGCGCCTGCGTTCCGGTGCTGCCTCTCGTGGACAACATTCTTTATACGGGCGACGAAGGGGTCTCCCCTCTCGACCGCACGCCGTACCGAAGGGTGCAGACCCCCGTCGGTTTTGCGCGCGAACGCGTGGAAAAGGCTTACGCCGAAGTCACGGGAGACTATCTCGACGATTTCTGCGTGGTGGACGAATACGCACACGGGCCGGTCACCCTCGTGGACGGCGAGCCGGAAAATGTCAAAATCACCGTCAAATCCGACCTGCTCACATATCTCACGGGATTCGGATACGACGTTCACCGTCTCGTCGCGGGCAAAGCAATCAAACTGCTCGGTGAGCGCATACCCTGCCCGTATTCTTTCGTGGCGCATTCCGACGGAGACGCTGCAATCCACGCCCTTATGGACGCAATCCTTTCCGCCCTCGGCGAAAAGGACATCGGGCACCTTTATCCCGTCGACGATAAAAAATACGACAACGCGGACAGCGTGAAACTGTTGAAAGGCGTGCTCAGAATAATGCGCGCAAAGAACCGCGGCGTCGTCAACTGCTCCGTGTGCATAATCGCCGAAAAGCCCGTGCTTGCGCCCTATATCGACAGAATGCGCACCCGTATGGCGAAACTGCTCGACATAAACAAGGAGCAATTCGGCATCACCGCAACCACCAACGAGGGAGTGGGCGATATAGGAGACGGCAACGCGATTGCCGCCTGCGCACAGGTATTGCTGAAATAATTCCGCCCTGTCATCGATTTGTCAAAAAACAGCCCGATTCGAGGGCTGTTTTTTTCGCAATACGTTTCCGCGCGAATATGCGCAGGGGCACAGACCGCAACGCGGCGGCAGGCAACGTGATACGCAAAAGCCCCGCCGCCGCAGACAGGACGTGCTCGCCGCACGCGACTGCCCGCGCAAACGGGGCCGACATAAATTCGCGTAACAGTTCTTTAACGCTTGGAGAACTGAGGCGCCTTACGGGCTTTGTGCAAACCGTATTTCTTGCGCTCTTTCTGACGCGGGTCGCGACGGAGGAATCCCGCTTTCTTAAGGGTCGCGCGATAGGCCTCTTTGTCGCACACGCAGAGTGCGCGGGCAATGCCGTGACGGATTGCGCCGGCCTGTCCGGTCATACCGCCGCCGTAGACGTTGACGATGACGTCGAACTTATCCTTGGCGCCGACCGCCTCGAGGGGCTGATTGACGATGAGACGCATCGTGTCGAGGGGGAAGTAATCCTCGAAAGTGCGCTTGTTGATGGTGATGTTGCCTTCACCGGGGAGGAGACGGACGCGCGCGACGGCGGTCTTTCTTCTGCCGGTGCCGAGATACTGAACTTTCTTCTTAACGGTCTTCTTGGTAGCCATAGTTCACCTCATTTAAGTTCGAGCGCCACGGGGCACTGTGCCTGATGTCCGTGCTCGCTGCCGGCGTAGACGCGCAGTTTCTTGAGCATCTGTCTGCCGAGGGTGGTCTTGGGGAGCATACCCTTGACCGCCTTGTAGACGGCGAATTCGGGCTTCTCGCTCATAAGTTTCTTGTATTGAACCTCTTTGAGACCGCCGATGTAACCGGTGTGATAGCGATAGTATTTCTGCTCCAGTTTTCTGCCGGTGAGCACAACCTTATCGCAGTTGATGATTATAACGTGGTCGCCGCAGTCGACGTGGGGAGTGTACTCGGGCTTGTTTTTTCCTTTGAGTATGCTCGCAACCTGAGAGGCAAGTCTGCCGAGGACCATATCGGTCGCATCGACGACATACCACTTGCTTTCCACTTCGCCGGGCTTCGCCATATAAGACTTGTTGTTTTTCGCCATTGCGGACAAATCTTTAGCCATACCGACCTCCAAAAATGATATGTTCTCCGACAGTCCGTGCAAGCGAGGGGCAGTTCGCAATGCAGCAGTCCAACCCGAACGAGTCGTTGCCACGCTGTTCCGTGCGCGGCGCGCGAAATCCTTCGTCCGCGGAGACGCTTACCCATAATAATAAATAAGAAAAACGGTGTCAAGCGAATTGAGCCACTTTTTCGCCGCCCCCAATATAAGGCGTGCGCGCGCTCCGCCGCACACCCGGTGCGGGGGAAACGCGCGCCGCAAAAATCTTCGGATTGCGTCGGAAACGGCGGTTTACGCCCGAGGCTCTCCGCCCTCTTCCGCTTTTTCCTCGGGAGCGCCAAACACCGCGCACACCGAAATCGCGGCGCACGGCACGGTCACGCTGTCGTCGTCGCGGGCGAGTATTCCCGCCGTCTGTTCCGCCGCGGGCACGGCGTCGCAGAAACGGACTTTGAGCGTTCGGGTTCTGCAGCCCTCTTCGGGCGCAATATCCAGCACGAGTTTTTCGCCGTCGACACGCGAAGTGAAAACGATTCCGCCGCAACCTTCGTCATACATACGGAAACGGTTGTCCCCGCGGAACACCAGCACTTCGATTTCGTCGAATTCCGTGGAATTTCCTTCCCTTTCGGCAATGAGCGGCACGATTGCGCCCGCTTTCGCGTAGACGGGGAACGTGGAAAGGTCGTTCTCGACGACTTTGTACCTGCCGCCCTGTTCTCTTTCTCCCGTGAACACGTTCACCCACTCCCCTTTCGGGAACCACACCGGCGTGCGTGCGAAGCCGTCGGAACGGGCTTTGGTGAGTACGGGGGCGACAAGGAGTTCGGAGCCGAACATATATTGGTCGGGCACGTTGTACGCCATATCCTCGTCGTAGTCGTAATACATCGGACGGCAGACGGGAGTGCCCTCCGTCGCGGTTGCGACATTCGCCGCGTACAGATACGGCAACATCCTGTGCCTCAGCCTCAGGAATTCGGAAGCCACTCTTTCGGCTTCCTCGCCGTACAGCCAGGGCTCTTTGGAATGACCGTTCTTGGTGGAGTGAAGCCTGTTGACGGGCGAAAACGCTCCGAACTGCACCCAACGCGCATAAAGTTCGGGGTCACCTTTGCCGAACATATGTCCGCCGATGTCGTGCGACCACCAGGTGAAGCCGACGTTCGCCGCCGTGGACGTGAAGCGGGGTTGCAGACGCAGACTCTTCCAGGAAACTATCGTATCTCCCGAAAATCCGAGGGGATAGCGGTGCGAACCCACGCCCGCATACCTCGACAGTATGAGCGGCTTGCGCCCGTTTCTGCCCGAATCTATGGTGTGGTAATGGTTGAGCAGCCACAGCGGGTCCGCGTTTTTCATTTTCGATTTTGTGCCCTGTTGCCAGTCAATCCACCAGAAATCTATTCCCTCGTCCTCGTAGGGGTGATGCAGAATGTCGAAATAGGCGAGCAGGAATTGCGGGTCGGTGAGGTCGAACTCCACCGTTTGCTTCGTGGCGGGGTCGATTCCGCACGCTTTCGCCATATCGCCGTACTGTTCTTCGAAATAACGCACTCCGTCACGGGGGTGCAGATTGAACGTCACCGCAAGCCCTCGCTTTTTGAGTTCGGCAAGAAATTTGCGGTGGTCGGGGAAAAGGTCTTTGTTGAACGTATAGCCCGTCCAGCCCGCGCATTGCGTAGGGTTATGAGGCTTGAATTCCTTGGGCACGTCGTCGACGATGTGCCAGTCCATATCCACGGTCGCCACCGTGAAAGGAAGACCTTTCGCCGCGAACTCGTCCATAAGGGCCAGATATTCGTCTGCCGTGTACGCGTGATATCTTGACCACCAGTTCCCCAGCGCGAATTTGGGCAGAAGAGGCGGATATCCCGTAAGCGCGAAGAACTCTTTCAGTCCGCCCGCGAAATCGTGCCCGAAAGCAAACACGTACTTGTCCTTGCCCCCTTCGGGACGAGGTACGAGCATAGCGTTTTCTCCGATAAGGCAGGAGTGCGAATCGTCGTATTCGGCAACTCCGCCA
>OHPK01000357.1_pt1 | contig 25809 bp, 27 predicted proteins | sample 1577661 | NCBI WGS metagenome assembly OHPK01 (sample SAMEA3879556, study PRJEB24766) | human gut metagenome | biome: human-associated habitat; feature: feces | place: USA | collected 1985/1987
AACAAAAGCAAAAATAATCGTAATCAACAGCAATATATTTCTTATATGTTTCATTCAAATCCCTCCAATTTCATTTGGCATAGTTAAATTCAAATCATCCAAAAGCATCAAAGTTTTTCTGTAATTGCCTTTTGCTTTTTGAAAAAATATTTTCCCTTTCAGACATTTTGGGGGTTCGATTTAGTACAGCTCCCCCCAACAACTCAATAAATATTATAAACAAAACCGTAAATGAAGTCAATTTGCATATTTAGAGCATTAGGGGCACTCACTCCTAAGATTTACCACTCACAAAACAGGAACAACATTATCGTTCTGGATCTTGCCGTTTGCTTCTCTTATCCATTTCCTGTTGAGTCCGTTGATACTTCTGGTGTAGATATCTTTGAATGGATCGTGCTTCTGATTCTTCATGCAACAAATCTGTCACATCCCGTTTGCTGTCAAACAAGATAAGCGGATCAAATTTTTCTCCGTATGCCGCTTTAATCTTGGAAGTGGCAGCTTGAATTTTATCTGATTGCAAGGCAGTCCGTTGTTCTAAGAGTTCTGCTGAATCCACATTTTTTGCTTGCTCCCTTAATTCTGAGAACTGCTTTAAGGCATCTTCCAACTCGGCAGCATATTTTTCTTCCTGCTTTGTCAGCCACTTCAAATTTTCCTCCATAGCCGCAACACTCTTTTTGACCTCAGCAATTCCAGTATCCTCACTACAATCAAATGAACTGAGGAGCATCGTCTTTTCGGATTTTAGTTCTTCCAAGTCTTCTGTCAGTTTGGCAATCTGTTTTACCAAATTATTATGAGCAACAAACTGATAAAATGGTGTCTCTTTCTTTTCTGCAAGCAGCGTTTTCCGTTCTTTAGTCTTATTTTTAATCTGCTGTACCAGTAAGGTATAACGCTCCAGATCGGGCTTCAACACATTCAGGCTTTCCGATAATTTGTGTTTTCCAAAACCGGCATAGCGGATTTGATAGCGGAAAATAACCATGTTCGCCCGTAAGGACTCCATTGCTTCCGCAAGCGCAGGAACAGATACTTTGACTGCCTGCATCAGCTTTTTCACTGTCGTTTTCAATTCCCGCAGCAGTTTGTTGTCCGCCTTAATCTGACGATTTAACTCACAGCGGTCAGACACAATACCCTTTTTCTCCAATGCTCTTGCAACCACACCCTCGTGAATAGTGGGCTGCTCGGTCAAGCCCCGATCTGCATGACTGCGATGGTCGATGCGTTCTTCGTGTCCGGCAGTCTCCAAGTGGCGATTTGTCACATCAGCCCACGCTGCTCTCCATAAAACAAGTTGTTCTTCGCTGTTCCAACGCTCGGCAATGGGATTCTGTCTGCCGAACTTGGTGCTTTTTGGATGCTTGCTGGCTCGTTCATAGCCGTGATTCTCCGCTTCGGAGGGTGGCAGATATACCTTCTTGCGACCGACCTTATACTGGTATTGCTTTTCCCATCCCTCTGTCTGTGCTATCTTAAACTCATCCGCAGTAAAACCTTGTTCCTCTCCATTTTTCACACAGAGATATTCTTTCTGCGTCTTATATTGCCAGTTCCCTTTTTCATCTAACGGGCGCACTGTCAGCATGATATGAGCATGGGGATTGTGACCGGGAGGGTATGGATCGTGAATTGCCACATCTGCACACATCCCATCAGCTACAAAGGTGCCAGAAATAAAATCGGACAGCAGCTTTTCCCACTGTGCTTCGCTCAACTCAATCGGTAGAGCAACCACAAATTCACGGGCAAGGCGGCTGTCTTTTGTCTTTTCATTTTCTTCTACGGCGTTCCAAAGCACGCCTCGTTCTTTCCATTCTGACGGGGCGAACTCTGGTAGGAATATTTCCTGCCAGACCAGTCCTTTCTTGCGGGTGTAGTCATGCTGCACCCCATCATAATCATTGAGGATTTTAGAACAACTCAGATAAGCGGAAGCTGCGACAGCGCTTCTTCCTGTACCACGGCTAACTACTTTTGCTTCCAGATGATAGATTGCCATTTGTTTTTACCGTCCTTTCTTTCTATTTCTCTTTTGAAAAGAGAACATGGGTGTCGCCGAGAATGCGATACCCATAACTGCGTAAAAGCTGCCGGTGGCAGGTTTTCGCAGGCAGGCGGCGAGATGGGGTGGTAATATGCCACCTCATCGTTTTGCTGATAGTGCAAAATATAGAGCCGACTGCACAGGGAATGTTCGCTTGCGACATTGCCTGCCCCCTCTGGAGAACTGTCTGAAAGACAGTTCGTGAGGAGCGCACGAGCCTGACCAACGGGAGGGATACCACCTCCTGCTTTGCAGGTGGTGAGTAAGTGCGCCCCTTCGGGAAAAAGAAAAAGCGACCGATAGACGGTCGCTCATAAAAATCATCGGATTGGTTTGAATACTTCGCATAAAAAATCCTCCAACTGTTCCAAAGTCATCTGTGTTGTCTGCGGTAATGCTTTCTCTAAAATCGCACCTTCCTGAATCAGCCGCCGTGTCCGTGCTTTTCGCTCTTTCTGCCGGTCACGCATCTCGGCTTCTTCCAATCTGTGCTTCGCCTGTAAAAGCTTCTTTTCATTTTCTGTCATAGGTTTTATTCCTTTCTGCCGTATCCGGCTGAAAACGCAAAGAAGGCGGCTCATGAGATTTTATTCTCACAAGTCGCCTTCAGCGTCATTTATTATGCTGTTTTCTGTTTTTGCCCGTTTTCTTTAACAGGCGGGGCATCAAGCAATACTGGTTCGTTCTTTTTTATTTGCTTCGCAGCATTGCGTTCTTTCTGCATCCTGCGGTTTGCGTTTGCTCTGCAATCATCACAACAGTATTTTACATCTTTCCGTGTAGCGGTAAAAGTTTTTCCGCAGTTCTCGCAGACACATTCCCGCTTTCGGTTTTCCGATGCTTCCTGACGGTAAAATTTAGTACGGCACTTCGGACTGCAAAACAGAGTATTTGACCGCTTGGATTTAAATTCTTTACCACAGCATTTACAGATTAGCTGAAACAGCTGACCAACTGCGTGTTCACCAGCCTTGATTTTTTGGTAGCGTTCCCGGCTCTTGATGCGGTGTCGTTTGAGCTGTTCCTGCCGCTTGATCTCCTCCGGTGTCAGTTCCGGTTTGGGCAGTTCAAACCGTCCGATAAATTTCAGATAAATCTCAACCTCCTGCACTCGATCCCCGTCAATCTTTTCCGGGGCGTGGACAATGATTTTTTCAATAAACTCATTGATCATTGGAGTAGTCAGTTCGGAAAAATCGGTGTATTTCTTTGCCAGCGAAAGGAACTGCGCCGCACGGTCAGTATCTTCCTCAAAAGAGGACAGATGCGATTCTGCATCCGATACAGATGTGACAAGAGCTTTCTGCTCCGCTTCGTATTCTGCAAGCAGAGTATCAAAGCGTTCATCGGTAATGCGCCCAATGACAAAAGATTCGTAGAGCTTTTTGATAATGGTATCAAGCTCGGCAATACGCCTACGGTCTTTGTTCAACTTGCGTTTGGTATCCTTTGCGACTTCCGCCTGTCTGATTCGAGAAGCAGAACGCACCTTTTTCATAAACTCATCCTGATTGGCGATGGCAAAGGTGCTGGCTGTCCGGATAGTTTCCAAAACAAGCTCTCTGACCGCTTTTGTCCGAATATAGTGACCGCTGCAAGCATGAGTGCGCTTTTGATGTGCCAGCGTGTAGGTGGAGCAATCATAAAAATCAGAGGGATAGGGATTGTTCTCCGTACCGCCTTTGGAACGGTGATTGGTCATTTTCGCTCCGCAGTCCGCACAGAACAGAAGTCCAGTCAGCGGATTGGCTTCGCCAAGCGTATCGTGGCGTCTCGGTGTCTTTCGCAGTTTCTGTGCAAGCTCCCACATTTCCTTATCTACAATCGCTTCGTGGGTGTTCTCAAAGATTAGCCAGTCCTCCTGCGGATTCATAACCGGATTTTTGTCCTTGTAGGACTGCTTGTGAGAACGGAAGTTGACCGTATGCCCCATATATTCGGGCTTGGAGAGAATCTGCCCAACGATATAACCACTCCAGTTATACGGGTTGGGGAATTCCTCTTTGCTTTTCCAAACGCCACGCCCCTGCTTTGCGGCGTAGACCGCAGGAGTTTCCACCTTATCGTCATAGAGGATACGGGCGATGTCATAAGGACCGTTTCCCTCGATGGTCAGCCGGAAAATACGGCGGACAACCGCAGCGGCTTCCTCGTCGATATACCAACTGTACTTATCTCCCGGTATTTTCTTGTAGCCATAAATGGCACAGTTGGTGGTAGGCTTTCCGGATTCGCCTTTCACACGGATCGCTGTTTTCTGCTTGCGGCTCAGATCACGAAGATACCACTCGTTCATAATGTTGAGGAACGGGGCAAACTCATTGCTGTTCTGATCGTCGCTGTCCACGCTGTTGGCAATCGCCACAAAGTGAACATGATGCTGACGGAAGAATACCTCCGTGTAAAAGCCTGTTTGCAGATAGTCACGCCCCGCCCTGCTCATATCTTTTACAATAACATGAGCAACTTTTCCTGCTTCAATGTCTGCAATAAGCTGTTTCCAGGCGGGACGCTCAAAATTCCCTCCACTCCAGCCGTCATCGGTATAGTGCTGACAGTTCGTATAACCTTTCTGATGGGCATAGCTTTCGAGGTATTTTTTCTGATTGACAATACTGTTACTATCACCAGTCTGGTCATCATCACGGGACAGTCTTTCATATAAAGCTGTGATTTTTCCTTCAGTCTGTTTTACGCTCATGATGCGCTCCTTTCAGACTGTCGGCTCATTTGTGGTGAATCTATTATACCACAAGTTCCGCCAGTTGTAACCGTTTCATTGCGAATCATCCGTAAAATTTTATCCTCCATCGTTTCTTTCTCTGTATCGCTGAATACTACTTTAACTTTATAGGTGGTGCCGCCAATGCGGCGAGTCATATAAGAAAAATTACTGTTCTCGTTTTTTGCCATAGGCAGTTACCTCCGTGTTGAAATATTCATTGTTTTTTCGTATAATAGGTTTAGTTCCGGCATGGTGTAACCATTTACATGGTTAAAATCGAACAAAAGGTATTCACACCCTGCCAATACAGAAATGCCCTCAAAAAAGCCTTGCAGCACAAGGCTTTCTGAGGGCAAAAGCGTTACATCTGTTGTTGTTTCTCCCGATATTTACGCACCCTTGCTGTGGTCTGTTTACGGCGAGCTTCTTCGGCACAGCGCTTTGAGCAGTACACCCGTTTTCCGTCAGTTGGGAACGGCTTGCCGCACTGTTTGCAATGAGTGGTCGGCGTTTGCGTGAATACGGTTTCCAACTCTGCATCTTCCGGCAGGACAGACTTGCGGAAATATCTGCATAGTGTGCTGTTGGTAAAGCAGATACCAAACATTGGACAGCCACAGTCCAATGGCAGGCAGCCATATTCTTTGTCGTAATTAGCGCAAAGAGAAGTGACCAGCTTTTTGATCCGTTGCTTCTCCCTGCCCGTCAGCTCACGATAATTGTTTGACATAGGCGGTTTCCTCCTTTCATTCAGTGTCGAAAGTAATCTAATAATAGACAAAATAGATTACCTCCTCACTTATAGGAGAAATACAGGGTACTTAGCGGAACTGTTTTTACGGAGAATCCAAGAAATTTTCAAAAATATTTTTGAAGGGAGGTGTCTGCGGTGTTCGACGATTCCGAACAATATGAATATGACGGCGTTTATGAAGAAGATACCAACTATGAAGATGAAACAGACGATTCCGATTACATAGTCGATGACGAAGAAGATGAAAATGCCCTTTGGGACGATGAAGAAGAACCCGCTGACGATCTTCCCGAAAAGAAGCGAAGGAAACGGAAGAACCAAGTTGTTCTTGCTGACAATGATACGGATACCGAAGAAACCGAATTATCCGAACAAGCCATGTGGCAGATCGCAAAAGAAGAACAACTCATCGAAGAAATGGAAGCCAACGCCGAGGAACATCCATTTGAGGATGGTTCTGATGAGGAAGAACCGGAGCGTAAGAAGCTCAAACGAGAACTGCGGGCAGAAGCCCTTGCACGATTGGAGGATTCCGCCAGAACACAGCGGGAGTTTGAAAATGTGATTGCATGGTGGGACAGGCTGGATGCTAATCGGGAGCGTAGGGAACGCTATCATGAACTCAGCCGCAGCGGTGACGATGTTCCACTTGACTATGGTGCATCTGCCAATGAACTCTTTTTCCCGGACACGCTAAATGATGTGCTGGAAAATCAGCTCCGAAAGGGAGATTTCATTGACGCCATTTTCTACTGTCCTTACGACATCCATGAACTGGTAACGGAAGAATACCTATCCAAAATCCTTTGGGAATTGAATGAGGAACACAAGGAGCTGCTCTTTCTCTGCGCTGTCCGGCTGTTTAGCTCAACAAGGATCGCTAAAATACGGAATCAAAGCGATCGGAACATCCGCAAGGTACGTAACACGATGCTCAAAAAGATACGAAAAAAGCTGCTTCCTGCACTTTTGGATAAGGCAGAAAAGCAACAGCCAGTGACCTTATTGGAGAAAGATTTTTTAGAAGAATCTGGAATGAAGATTGATTCAGGGGAAAAGAAATCTTATAATGAATAATATAAAACCGAGTTATTCAGGTTACAATATGAAGTGAGGAATAGACTGATATGGGAAATATAAAAGCAGAAGAAGCAATGAGGGAATTAACACTGATGCTGTTATACCTGTCCCGCTTTACACAGGGAGAAAAGTTTCACGAAGCAACCGATTTTTATGCGTGGAAAGGTTATGATTTTGATATACTGAACGGATTGGACGATGCAGACTATATCCGCCAGGGAAGTCATCCGTCCCGTTCCAAATCGGTATATATTACGGAAAGCGGTATGGAACAGGCAAAAGAGCTTTTATCCAAATATGGTATCAGTGATTGGAAACAGGGGTGAGAAAATGAAGAACCTTTTTGAACGCACCAGTTCTAACTGGGTGCGGTATAGTGAATATGAATGGAGGGCGACAGGGGACGGAACTCTGTATCTCACGCCCACCAAGACGGCACAACCGAGTATTTATGATCCGCTGGCAGAGTATCAGAAAATTGTATTGGATGCCATCAATATAGGACGCATGGGTATGGGCAAAAAGCCGGATGCCGAAATTCAGAAGGCTATCCAGCAATTTGCGGTGAAATACGGCTTGTTTGGACTGATGACTGCGCTGCCTACCACACCAAACTTTATGGAATATGAGGCGGTGTACCTGCCGAAAAACCACTTCATCAAAGAAGAAACCATGTCCACTGAAAAATATCTGGCACTGTTCTTTCCATTTGACAAACTGGATGTGATCAAGCGTGGTATCGAATCCATGTGGAACATCCAGAATGACCGTGTTATGATGGCACTGGCTTTGACCATGACGGATAAGCCGATGGCTGTCAACATGAGCTTTCAGCGGGAATATGCGGAGCGATATGAATGGATGAAACAGCAGTTCATTGACTGGGCGTTTACCTATATCAACAGTTTCCTTTATTATGAGGATTATGATACACTGAACGATGAAACCCGACAGATGATGCAGCAGAGCATGGCGGCATTCGGCGGTATAGCGCCGACTTACCATATCGCCCTGTTGGATAAGCCGACCATCGTTTGGGATTTTCATTCCCTGCTGCTGGGTATACAGATGATGTTCAGCTTTATGCTGACCGACAGCGAAAACCCGATTAAGCTTTGCAGGCACTGCACCAAAGCCTTTGTCGCAAGCAGACCAAGTGCTGTATTTTGCAGCCCACAGTGCAAGAATAAGCATAATGTTTACAAAAGTAGGGCAAAGAAAAATAAGGATGGTGACGAAAATGCCTGAAAGCCAAAATATTGAATGGAAAAGCAAATGGAAAGATGAATATCTGGAATGGATTTGCGGATATGCCAACGCACAAGGAGGAAAAATCTACATTGGATGCGATGATGACGGTAATGTAATTGGGTTACCTAATGCTCATAAGCTTCTTGAAGATATACCGAATAAAATCAGAGATGCTATGGGCATTATCGTTGGTGTGAATTTATACGAGCAAAACGGAAAAGAATACATTGAGGTAGATGTTCCTTCCTATCCGATAGGTATTTCGTGCAAGGGCGTTTATTATTATCGAAGCGGCAGCACACGGCAGATATTGACTGGTCCCGCTTTAGAGGCATTTTTGATGCGCAAACGTGGTGCAACTTGGGATAATCTTCCTTTACCTGCATTTTCGTTGAATGACATTGACGATTCCATTATTGATCGATTTAAGAAATGGGCAGCTAAGAAGGGACGCATTGACAAGAGTGTTCTGGATGAACCGAAAGATATACTTATGGAAAAGCTGCATCTGATGAATGGCTCATATCTTACGAATGCGGCAATGCTCCTGTTCTCAAAAGACCCTGAAAAATGGCAGCTTGGCGCATATGTTAAAATCGGTTTTTTTGAAACCGACGCTGATCTTTTATATCAAGACGAGATACACGGCTCTATCTTGGAACAGATTGATAAAATCGTGGAACTTATATATCTAAAGTATATGAAAGCAAAAATTACCTACGAGGGTATGCAGCGTATTGAGAGATATTTTGTGCCTGAAGCTGCTCTGCGAGAGGCTCTGCTAAACGCCTTGTGTCATAAGCAATATCAGTCCGGTGTTCCGATTCAGATAAGCGTGTATGAGGACAGGCTGTATATTGCCAACTGCGGTTGTCTGCCCGAAAACTGGACATTGGAGAACTTGATGCGTAAACACGCTTCCAGTCCTTACAATCCCAATATTGCCCATGTGTTCTATTTGGCAGGCTTCATCGAAAGCTGGGGACGTGGAATTGAGAAAATCTGCTCTGCCTGTGAGAAAGACGGCGTTCCTCAGCCTATTTACACAATCAATCCCGGCGATATTATGATTGAATTTACTGCACCGGAAGACAGAATTATTCGTTCTGTTACCCACAAGGTGACAGATAGAGTAACAGAAAAGGTGACAGATCGTTTGGATGAAAAATCCATACAGATTCTTGCACTTATTTCTGAAGATCCAGCATATACCTCAACTGCAATAGCAGAGAAACTGTCCGTTAGCAGGAAAACGGTATCGCAGAAATTGAAAGAAATGAAAGAAAAAGATATTATTGAGCGTATTGGTTCAGATCGTAAGGGTTATTGGAAAATCAAAAACGATTAACTGCACAAAAAGAGGATGCCCGTTATCAGACATACAGCCGATAACGGGCATTCAATTAAGTGTATACAAGTTCAGTCAAAATAATTTCTTCCGCACGGTTATGAATAGAATTGATACGGCGCACCCATTCCATTTGGTCAGCCGCTTTGAGTGCTTCGGTTACACCCTCCTGCTCCGACATAGCGGAAACGATGATTTCCATGCGTTCGTTGCAGGCTTGGTCAATTTCAGCTAAGTGTTTGGACAATGTGCCCTCCAGTACATAATTGTTGTAGAGAATTTGACGGTGCTCTTTTAGATAGCTGCGGCGCATATGCCCGTATTTGCCGATCTGATAATTGCCAGTATCTGGCAGGGCGAGGTTGGGGATAAGATAATCGCCCACTTGACGGTATGTACCGCCCATTTCTTCAAAGATAGTTTTCATAAAATTCAGCTCCTTTTGTGTTGATTTCCAGCGGTTATAAGGCTTTTTGACTCCTTTCTTACAACTGCTTTTCAATTTACCACAAATGAGCCGCAGTCATATGTATTAGATGGCAGAAACCACCCTTTACATATTAACTCTTGGTTGCTGATACTGTTGCTCTCGCCGTCCAGCTTATCTTCTTGGGAAAGACGCTCATAACAGGCGGTAATGCCCTCGGCTTCCTCCTGCGGCTGGCTGTGGACATAGAATTGCAGCACCGTGTTTTGGATGGCCGTCTTGGTTTCCTCGCTCAACGGCGCGTCGTTGGATACGCGCTGAAAGGAAGTGACTGGCTGTTGGTACATTTGATTGTCAAGGTTCAAAGTAGTATCGTTATTCCGTGTCGCACGGGAGTTCCGTGCAATCACCATTTCCGGCTGTTTGCTCATAAGTTCCTCCTATTCCGCAGCCGGAAAACGAGGCATGATACAAGTATATTATACCATATCATGCCCCATCCGTCTGCTTGTAGGAAATGAAAAAATCTTTAATTTTTAAGTGGCTGCCTTGCTCAAATCATTTTGAAGCAGCCGACGGATTTTCTTGACTGCGGTTTCTTTCGCGCCGTCTTTGACGGTCGCTTTCACAATATATCGAACGCCTCCGATCTCGTACTGACGTACTACGGGGGCGGTCTGGTTCTGACTTGTTACTGTACTCATACAGTAATCCCCCTTTCGCTTACATTGGTGTAAAACGAAATGGACATAATCGAACGGCTGCTGGCACAGCTCCACGGGACTTTCACCCCTGCGTGGTTCTCACGCGGCCCTACCCATTGCTTGTGACGCTTTTAACGCTCGAACTATGGCTATAAGGGAGTATCATTGTCCTGCCTGTACGTCGTCGCCCGCAAGCTGCCACACTCACATTGCGGCGTGGTGTTGATCGCTCCGCTTTTCCTTATGGGAAAAGTATCATGGCGCACCAGCCGTCCGGCTCGGCACAGACAGAATGTGTCCGTATGTCCTATGATGCGCTGCCGTTATCTTGCGGGCATATTTGTCAAGGTACAGCCAGCGGCCCGCCGTGGGTAGGCGAAACAGGGAAAGGGTCAAACTGTTTCAGCCTCCGGGGGCCGGGGCGTCACTCTATCGTGACGATGGAATGAATGAGCTTGATTTCCAGACGGCGCTTCATAAACTCGTCCACGCAAATATGAGGATGTCCGTAGTCGTCATAAAGCGTCCGGGTACACAATTTGTTTATGTAGCCCTCATAGTATCGCAATACTCGTTCCACGGCCTCAACGTCACCGGCGCGGGCGGCCTCAATCACCGAAAGGGGCAAAGGCTCCATGCTTTTGTAGTGATTCATTCGCGTTTAACCTCCCTCCGGCATTAACGCCATCAATTTTGTACGCAGATCTTTCAGCGTCTTTGTCCTGTGCCGCTGAATGGCGCTGCGGGACATTCCCATGAGTGCGCCGATCTCACCGTCAGCCAGTTCCAGAACACAGTGCAGGATTAAAATACTCTGCTCCATGCTGGACAGCTCGGCAAAGGCTTCGGCCACAAGCTCATTGTCGATATGTAAATCATAGCCATGCGACGAGAACACATAGCTGTCGCTGGGGTAATGATCTACCGTAAAGAGCTTGTCCAAATCTGCCTGCGATAAGGCGCTGAACGGTGTTTCATGTTCACGTCGGCGCTGCATTTCCCGCAGGTAGTCAAGGGCTTCATGGTACAGTACCAGCTTGCAGTAACGGTCAAACTGGCTCCGTTCGCCATAGTCACGGGGGATAGCTTCCATCTTCTCACCCCCTTTCTGTGGGGGATTTAGGTGGTTCTCTCCCTTTCCGCTAACAAAGCGTTTAGAATCGCGTTTGCTACCCGCTAAAAGCCTCCTTTTTGAAAATTTCTTAAAAAATTTTTTTAGGCATGACCGGGCCGCAGAAAGCGACAAAAATCGCCCGGCAGGTCGCAGACCTACCGGGCGATTATTTGAAGCGTTTTGGTGTTTTCTTACATGGTATAGTACATACTCATAACCGTAATATTCCCGTGGAGGGTATGGGCTTTTTTTGAGTGATAGAAGCGGGTTCGATCATGGTGATAGCGAAACAGCATAGCGGCGTCCTCCTGTGGGCCACCGTACCTTTAGCTGCTGTGCATTGCCAGAAAAGAACGGCGGCCTTGATTTCTCAAAATCGCCGCAAATAGATATAAGCGCATGGAAATTCGTCTGCTGTACGACGGCTTTTTTCTTTTGCTGTCGTGCGGCAACATTTATACAGATACTGTCCGCAGATAGCCATTTCTGCTCTGGATAACACCGGAATATCACTACGAAAATAAAATAGGTATAGAACAATTTATTTTTTCCATTTGCCAGATAGCAGTCGGCAGGATAGACTAATGGTACTCACTATAAAACTCAATGGTCTGCAAAGTAGAATACCGACAAAGCCAAAGTAATGTGCCAGTACAAAGGCTGAAATTGTACGAAAACTCAATTCCAACAATGTATTAAATAGCGGATAGGCAATTTCACCAGCCCCACGCAGGAAGTTTGTCAACAGATAAAGGCTTACACATAATGGGAAAGTCAGTGAAATTATACGCAGGTATTGAGTTCCTATCTGTATGACCGCGACTTCATTTCCCACAACGAGAAACATAAGTAAAGGCGCGGCAAACCATAGGATTATAATGGTAAGTATAGTAAATACTGCTGCGATTTTGAAACTGTCTTTTAGACCCTGCTGGGTACGTTCATATTCTCTAGCCCCTATATTCTGTCCAATATATACACTTAAGGCCACACCTAAATTAACAGCAGGAATTGTCAAAATACTTTCAATTTTGTAAGCCGATGTATAAGCTGATATTTCATTAACGCCAAATGTGTTGATAATACCCTGTATGAAAAACATACTGATTGCAGAAGCGCTGTTTTGAACAATACCAGTGATACTAAGCTGCAATATTGGAAAAATCATTTTAAAACTTGGTGTCGCTACTAAAACAGAACGATCATTCTGATACAGATATAAAACGGTCAATACAGCAGCTAGGGCTTGCGAAAGAACAGTAGCAAACGCTGCCCCTGCTATTCCCCAGTCAAAAAATGCTATGAATAAGTAATCCAGCAGGATATTACAGACGCAGGATAAACTGACACACTTAATAGGTGTTCTGGAATCCCCTCTTGCTTTAATCAATGCTGAATAAAAGTTGTAGATTGCTAGGAATGGAATTCCAACTGCTATAATTTGCAAATAAAGAGCTGCTGAATTTATGATTTCTGCTGGAATCTGCATGGCGGTAAATATTTTCTTAGCAAAGAGCAAAAATAGAATAGCCAGTCCAACACCCACGGACACGATCAATACTTTTATGGAACCAACACATGCTTTAATTTTTGACCTGTCCTTGGAACCATATAGCTGGGCCACAAGAATTGAAATACCAGAGGCAATTCCTAAAATAACACTATTGATGATAAGTGTTGGTACATAAGAATTTCCTACAGCCGCCAGAGCATATTTTCCCAACATGTGACCGACAATGGCCGTATCAAAAATATTGTAAAGGTTTTGTATGACACTCCCGGCCAGCAACGGCAGAGAAAATTTTATCAATCTATTTAGGGGTTTCCCCGAAGTCATATCTAAATCCATAAGCCTCCCATAAGTGCTTTTTTATAGCTAGACATAGGGCAATTCCTAGCAGGACAGCTATAACAATAGCATTTACACTGGATATAATGGCTCTCAAATGTAAAACGCAGCAGTCATTACACCCATCTTTGAATTTTCCTATATGCAAATGATATATTCAATTAGGATTTACTGTTTGCTTCTTAGCAATATGGCGGAAATATAGAAAACGGATTAACAAGCCGCCAAACCAGCCCACGGGGGCCGCTATCCAGATACCACGATAGGCCAATTTGGTTCCAGACAGTATAATGGCTGTGGGAACCTGTAAAAGACAAAGAGAACCGATTGACGCAATCATAGGAACCAGAGATTTCCCATATCCCAGTAACAGACCATTTAATATCTGCATAGCGGCAAAAATCAAGTAGAATACAGATACCGTCCGCAGATAGCCATTTCCAATCTGGATAACACCGGGATCGCGGTTGAACAAAGATATAAAAGCAGAGGGGTACAGGAATATCACTATGGAAATAAGAATAGAAATACCTATTCCCATAGCCAACGCCGATTTTCCGCCTTTAATTACCCGATCTATCTTTTTGGCCCCATAGTTTTGTGCAGTAAAATTTGTCATGGCCTGCCCTAAATTTAAGGCGGGCATTTCAGCAAAGGAATCTACCTTTGAGGCGGCAGCATACGCGGCCATACAGTCAGTCCCAAAACCATTGATTAGAAACTGTATGGACATGAAACCAACGCTTACAAAGACTTGTTGTAGCATGGCAGGTGTTCCGATTATCAGACCTTTCTTCAATTCGTGACGGTCAAGCTGTAAATCCCAAAGTCGGATAAATAAATTAGAATAGCGTTTCCTCATGTAAAACATACAGGTAATGAATGAGAACGCCTGTGCAATTACGGTTGCAATCGCAGCCCCGGCTACTCCCCATTTTAGTGCGGTGATAAAGAAAATATCCAATACGATATTGATGAGTGTCGCCGCAATCAAAATATAAGTTGGCGTTTTGGAATCTCCCATGCCTCTAAGGATATTTGTAAGGGAATTATATGCAAATGTAGGAATCACACCAATAAATATAAGTTTCAAATATGTATTTGCAATCGGCAGTAGGTTTTCAGGAACCCGGAACAGCGTTAAAATCTGATAAGACGAGCAGGCCCCGGCGACCGATATGAAAAGGGAAAGTACGACTGAAAACAGAAAGCCGGTATCAACTACCTTTTTTACCTGCTGCATATTCCGTCCGCCAAAATAACGGGATATGAGAACACTTGCGCCCAATGAAATTCCAGATGATAAGGCAAGCAGCAGGAAATTTATCTGATAACTGAATCCCACCGCCGCAAGACTTTCCTTGCCTAAAAAGTTTCCGACAATTACGCTGTCAGCTACGTTATAAAGTTGCTGAAATAAGTTACCAACCAGTATCGGCAGAGAAAAGTAAAAAATTGTTTTCAGCTCGTTTCCTTGTGTTAAATCTTTCATTTGTATTCTCCAGTGTTTACGGATAAATCATTATATTGTTGCAATATATCTTATTACTGTGTAAACGGACAATTCGTTTTTATGTTCTATAACGAGAAAGGAAATGTGAGATCCTGTTAGTGGCTTCTTTCAGGTTTTGTAAAGAAGCGGCATAAGAAATCCGTACAAAGCCCTCCCCACAATCACCAAACGAATCACCGGGGACAACGGCAACCTTTTCTTCCTGTAACAGTTTCAAAGCAAAATCATTGCTAGATAAATTAAATTCCTGAATATTAGGAAACATATAAAATGCTCCCTGTGGTTCAAAACAGGGTAGACCCAGCCGTTTTAGTTCATGGTAAAGAAATTTTCTTCTTTGATCGTAAGATTCTCGCATGGCTTTTATATCCTCGTCACCTTGTTCCAGTGCTTCAATGGCTGCATACTGACTAATTGTAGGCGCACACATAATTGCAAACTGATGTATTTTTACCATCTGTTCAACAATTTCCTTGTTACCGAGCGCATACCCCAATCGCCAACCAGTCATAGCAAAACTTTTAGAAAACCCATTGATAATCACTGTTCTTTCTTCCATTCCGGGTAGTTCTGCAATACTGCAATGCTTGGTGCCATAAGTAAGTTCTCCATAGATTTCATCGGAAATAACAATTAAATCATGTTTTAGTATAATGGGCAATATGGCTTTCAAATCCTCTTTTTCCATTACTGCGCCAGTCGGATTGTTGGGGTATGATAAAATCAACACTTTGCTTTTGGGAGTAATAACTTCCTCCAACTGTTCCGGTTTCAAACGAAACCTGTTTTCTTCAGTTAGCCTAATCGGGATAGGAACACCGTCAGCTAATTTGATGCAGGGATAATAAGAAACAAAGCCGGGTTCCAAATAAATCACTTCATCACCTGTATTGAGTAGCGCCCGTAGAGCAAGGTCAATCGCTTCGCTGCCTCCAACCGTAACAATAATCTGATTTTCCGGATCGTAAAAATGCCCCATTTTTTGCTGTGTGTATTTGCTGATTGCTGCCCTAAGATCGTGCAGTCCAGCATTAGATGTATAAAAAGTTCTGCCCGATTGCAATGCTTGTATACCTGCCTCCCGGATATGCCACGGAGTATCAAAATCTGGTTCCCCTACTCCGAGAGAAATTACGTCTGAAACCTCACTCGCCATATCAAAAAAAGTTCGTATACCAGAAGATTTTAGATTCAATACTTTGTGTGATAGTTTTTCTCTCATGGCGTCACCACCATTCGTGCATCTATCTGTTTTACCTCAAAACTCACGCCCAGTTCTTTATATTTTGTCAGCGTGAAATGGGTAGTGGTACTTTGGACTTCCTCAATAGAAGCTAATTTCCCAGATACGAAAAGGGATATTTCTTTTAAGGTTTTTCCCTTTACCATGACAAGAAAATCATAAGCACCGGACATTAAGTACAGCGTCACCACCTGCGGAAAACTGTTGATTTTTTCAGCCAGCTTTTGATACCCCTCGCCCCCCTGTGGTGTTACACGCAACTCCACTAAGGCTGTCACATCATTGTCGTTTACCTTATTCCAATCAATCAGTGTATGGTAGCCGCAGATTACATGAGATTTTTCTAAAGCTACTATTTCTTCGTGGGTTTCTTCCTCTGAAATCCCCAGCATAATTGCAATTTCTTGTTCTGTAAGTTTGCTGTTGTTCTCCAGCATGTGAAGAAGTTTTTCTTTAATTGCTTTTTCCATATTCTTTTCTCCTGCTATTTCTTGCATATAATTGTAACAATCATAATTGTACTATTGACTTTGTATGCTTTCAATCTTAGAATTGTATGCAAGACATTATTTTAAGGAGATGCACTATGCCTGTAAATTCATTTGAAAATTATCCGTTGACATGGAAGCCGATCAAGGCCCTGTTAAAATTTCCAATCTACATTTCCCTTGCGGAACTTTTGGAGCAGGATATACTAAGCGGCAGGCTTCCGCCCAAAACAAAGCTGCCTCCGCAGAGAGAATTAGCAGATTTTCTGGATGTAAATCTAAGCACCATTACCCGCGCTTTTAAGCTGTGTGAAACAAAAGGTTTAATTTATGCGGCAGTGGGAAGCGGGACGTATGTTTCTCCTAATGCAGCCCTGCCAAATCCAGATATACAAGAGATTGCAGAGTATATAGACCTTGGCCTGATTAAGCCCTACTATCAGTTTAATTCCATTGTAGCCGATACCACCCGAACGATTCTGCAAGGCCCGAAATCGGATAAATTGTTTGAATTTAGCTTTACGTTAGGGACAACCTATCACAAACAAGTAGCGCAGAAATGGCTTACCAATTTTCAGATTACCGTTGCTATGGAGGATATAATCTTAACTTCTGGTACACAAAATGCACTGGCTATTGCATTGTTATCATTGTTTCGCTCCGGGGATAAGATTGCTACTGATAGTTATACTTATTCCAATTTTATAACCCTTGCAAAACAACTCAATATCCAGTTGATACCGATTGAGGATGACGAACAAGGTATGTTGCCGGAGGAATTGGAAAAGCAGAGTAAGTTGCATGATATAAAGGGAATTTATTTAATGCCCTCCTGTACGAATCCTACGGGGGTCACTATGCCGTTGGAACGTCGGAAAGACATCAGTAAGATTATTAGAAATCAGAATATGATTTTAATTGAAGATGATACCTACGGCTTTATCATAGATGATAAGGTTTCTCCAATGGCAGCTCTGATACCGGCACATACCATTTATCTGCATGGAATATCAAAATCTTTGTCTGCTGGACTTCGGATTGCTTATCTGGTATTTCCGCATGGTTTTCAGAAAACTTTTTTGAATACGGCTAATAATATCAATCTGAAAATCCCGTTGCTCAATGCCGAGATAGCGAGTGAGCTAATTGAAAGCGGGGCTGCGCGCGAAATCATCAACAAGAAATGTATGTTGTCAGAAGAACGCAACCGTCTGTATGCTGATTATTTTCCAGAATGGAATCATTCAAACCCATACAGTTTTTTTCAATGGCTTCCACTTCCCATAGGCTGCAACGGCTATAATTTTGAAGTTCAGGCAAAAAATCATGGTGTAAAGGTACTATGTTCAGATCGTTTCGCAGTTGGAAATACTGCTCAATTTTCTGCAATCCGCATAGCCACCTGCTCACCGCGAACAATGGTAGAGTTAGAAAGCGGTCTGAAAATTATACAAACACTCATAAAGGAAAATCAGGCAGTTATTCAAAAGGACGAGTTCATTATTTAAGTGCAATGATGGGGAAAACCTACGCATTTAGAGTCGAAAAACGCCCGGAATTTTGGGACTTTTCCGGCATGGTCGCAGGGGCGGCGGTATCTTTTATCCCGTTACCGCCGAAGTGCCGTTCTAAATGCGTAGGAACAGACCAGATAGAAAAATGCCGGATGCAGCGGCCAGAGGGCCGACACGTCCGGCGTTTTTCTATCTGCTGTTGCAGACTATCGCATAAATGAGCTTGTTTTGAAGTCTATGCTTCATATATTCGTCCACACATACATGAGGCTGGCCGTAGTCGTCGTAGAGCATCCGGGTACAGAGTTTGTTTATGTAGCCGTCATAATAGCGCAATACCTGTTCCATAGCTCCGGCGTCACCGGCGCGGGCCGCCTCGATCACCGCAAGGGGCAAAGGTTCTTTATGTTTGTCCTGTTTCATTCGCTGATACCTCCCGTCAGTTTTGTTCTCATTGTTTCCAGTGCCTTTGTTCTGTGCCGCTGGACGGCGCTGCGGGACATTCCCATGAGTGCGCCGATCTCACCGTCAGCCAGTTCCAGAACACAGTGCAGGATTAAAATACTCTGCTCCATGCTGGACAGCTCGGCAAAGGCTTCGGCCACAAGCTCATTGTCGATATGTAAATCATAGCCATGCGACGAGAACACATAGCTGTCGCTGGGGTAATGATCTACCGTAAAGAGCTTGTCCAAATCTGCCTGCGATAAGGCGCTGAACGGTGTTTCATGTTCACGTCGGCGCTGCATTTCCCGCAGGTAGTCAAGGGCTTCATGGTACAGTACCAGCTTGCAGTAACGGTCAAACTGGCTCCGTTCGCCATAGTCACGGGGGATAGCTTCCATCTTCTCACCCCCTTTCTGTGGGGGATTTAGGTGGTTCTCTCCCTTTCCGCTAACAAAGCGTTTAGAATCGCGTTTGCTACCCGCTAAAAGCCTCCTTTTTGAAAATTTCTTAAAAAATTTTTTTAGGCATGACCGGGCCGCAGAAAGCGACAAAAATCGCCCGGCAGGTCGCAGACCTACCGGGCGATTATTTGAAGCGTTTTGGTGTTTTCTTACATGGTATAGTACATACTCATAACCGTAATATTCCCGTGGAGGGTATGGGCTTTTTTTGAGTGATAGAAGCGGGTTAGATCATGGCGATAGCGAAACAGCATAGCGGCGTCCTCCTGTGGGCCGCCGCGCCTTTAGTTGCTGTGCGTTGCCATAAAAGAACGACGGCCTTGATTTCTCAAAACCGCCGTGAATAGATGTAGGCGCGTGAAAATACTTCTGCTGTACGACGGTTTTTTTCTTTTGCCGTCGTCCGGCAGATTTATTTAATAAGAGGTAATACAATTTCGCCGGATAAAACCGCATAAATTGATACGGCGCTGGCGATACACAAAACGATACCGATTAAGCGGATAATAATTGAAAACCACTTATATTTTGTGCAATTTTTAATTATCCCAAAAGGTAAGAAAAGAAGCAGCAAACCAATAATTAAAACAACCGAAAACAAAATAATATACATTTTTCCTCCTATCTAATGCTTGATGAATAGTTATGTTATTTAACAACAACTGTACCATTATCACTACCGATTTCCAAATTATTATCTCCGGCCCCAAGCGTGCCTTGTCTGCAAGATGAAGTTTCTTTGCTATAAGCCGCCCCATTAAAGCTGGCTGAAATGTCTTTAGAGCCAGAAGTAATGCTAAAGCTAAGATTATCTGGTGAGGTCTGATAGTTCAAGTTTATATCGCCGGAACCAGTTTGTATGCTTATATTGGTTTGAGGGCTGATTTCAGACATATTTACCTCGCCGGATTTTGTAATTATTTCTGTACCGCTGAAAATGGTATTATTGAGTTGCACATATCCCGACGTTGTAACAATCTCTGCACTGCTAACTTCACTGTCCTTAACTGTAATGTCGCCAGATGAAGATGATATTTTCAAGCTATCGGCTGCAAAGTGAGAAAAGGTTACATATCCCGCGTTATTAGCAAGTTGAAATTCTGTTGCAGATATGCTATCTATATCAATGTCGCCTATTTCGTTGTTGATACGAACGGGAATAATACAGTCAGACGGCAGATATAACATGATTTCGCCCTTTTTCCCTAATGCGATTTGGTCTTGCAATTCTTCGTCGCTGCTTTTTTGCACGATAGTTACAATTCCATTTTGCAGTGAAACTGTGGGCTTATCGTCCTTATCCGAAACGCTACCGTCAAGGCTTATACGGATATTATCATCTGATGAAGCCATAATGTTGATCTTCCATGCGTCTGCGCTTATTTGCAATTCTTTTACTTCATTTGCTGAATATGTTTCACTTCCTGTAATTTTGTTTTTTCCGCAGCCACATAGGCAGAACATAAGCAAAGTGACTATACCTAAAATCAATAATAATTTTTTTCTATCCATATTCCCTCCTATTACATTAAATCTTTCGTTTCAGCTCCGCATATAGAGAGAAAAGCGAAAACGAGTGAGATTAAAGTTAAGATAACAGGGAAAACGGCATTATTTGCCATTGTCAAGTCGCCTATATTTGCCTGTGTCAAAACAATTAACAGGAAAGAGGCAATGATCGTGGCCTTTGAGGATTTCATTGCCATACCAACAAACAAAGCAATAAAGCTCATGGTAACGATAACAACGGACTTTACAATCAGTTGGATATAGAACCCTAAACTTGCCATATTGAAGTCAAGCGGGAATGACGATACCATAAAATGTGAACCGAATAAAATGCAGCCGTAAAGCAGCAGCTTTGTGAGTACCAGCGCCACAAAATTAAAAATCCATACGGCAAGCATTTGTGAAACAAGAATTTTTTGTCGCTTAATCGGATAAGAAAACATCAAATTCATGGTCTTATTCTTGTATGCGCTGACGATAAATGACGACAGCATTACGCTGGTAAAAACCAGAAAAGACATACTGGTAAACAGCTCAATAGGTGAAGATATGGCATTATTGCCGGGAGCTGCATCGGGTACGCCTGTGTCCGGGTCATTCGCAATTCCAAGATAGGCAAGTGCAAACATGAACAGGCCAAGGACAGCCGCCAGTATGATAGCATTTCTTACATATTTGCCGATATTGTTTTTTTCCACTCCAGCTTAATCAATTTCAACATTATTCTTTCACCTCCGCAGTCATTTTCAAAAAGTAATCTTCCAAAGTTTCAGCCTTTCTTCCCAGTGCGATAACTTCAACATCATTTAATGCCAAAACCTTAGATAATTCCTGCGTGGAAACACGGGTATCATAAATCCTGATCTTGCCGTCCTCAATAATTTTGAAGTTTGAAAGCTCAAGTTTTTCACTCAATACAAAGGATGCCTTTTTGGTATCGAGTACGGTTAGTTCGATGTAAGCTAAACTCATTTGTTCAATGGCTTTCATACTGATTTCTTTCATCATCATCCCATGATTGATTACACCGACAGTATCAGCAATGCTTTCAATCTCTGAAAGAATGTGACTGGAAATCATAATTGTAATGCCGTACTCTGTGCAGAGGGTTTTCAGCAAATCACGGATCTGCTTCATGCCTGCCGGGTCGAGGCCGTTTGTGGGTTCATCCAGAATGAGCAATTCTGGCTTGCAGAGAATAGCGCGGGCAATTCCAAGACGTTCTTTCATGCCCAGAGAATAATTTTTAACGGGCTTATTCGCTGCATTTGTTAAATCCAACATATCAAGGGCATTTTCAACGCTGCCGTGATTATAGTACCCCATATACTCACAATGAAGTTTTAGATTGTCATAGCCGGTCATGTGATCGTAAAACGTGGGAAATTCAATAATACTCCCCATTCGTTTTAATACCTCATAAGATTGTGGAGTGAGTATTTCTCCAAAGATTTCAATGCTTCCGTCCGTCGGCTTCCAAAGGTTCGTGAGCATTTTCATTACAGTGGTTTTGCCCGCCCCGTTTGGGCCAAGGAAACCGTAAATTTCACCCTTTTTAATATGAATATTGACGTCTGTGACCAGCTCTTTTCCGCCAATGGTCTTTGTTAGGTGGTTCGTTTGCAAAATAAATGGCATTTTCGTTGCCTCCTTTCTGAATACCATTGTAGCGGCTCCGATTTTCAAAACTCTTGAATAAATCTTACAAATTTCTTTCGCGGCATTTTAATACGATATTTTTTTGAGTTTAACTGTGAAAGTGGTCTTTACATTGGGGATACTGTTTAATATGATCGTTCCCCCAAGCTGTGAAGCCAGATTTTTTGCTATTGTCAATCCTAATCCGTTTCCCTGTATGTTTCGATTTCTGGAATCCTCCATCGTAAAAAGACGATCAAATACGCTATCTGCAAAAGGCTTGTCAATTCCTTTTCCTTTATCGGTCACATCAATATATGCTGCGTTTCCATCTGCTCGCAAAAACATTCCTAAATACTTCCCGTCTGCTCCATAACGGATAACATTTGATATAAGGTTAAACAAAATTCTCTGCAATGCTTCTTTATTTCCCTGCACATAGACTGGATTCTCTGGAACATCTATTTCTACTTGAAAATCGGAATTAGTAAGTATCTCGTAAAAATCAAGAATACTTTCACGACAGATTTCGCAGGCATCTATTCTGGAAAGTTCCATATCAGTATCACCGGCTTCTAATTTTGCCAAAGTAAAAAATTGGTTTATTAGTTCCATGACACTTTGCGCTTTCTGCTCTGTCTTTTTTAACATTTCGCTGGTACTACCGTTTAGCTGCATAATCTCTAAATAGCCTAAAATAACCGTCATAGGCGTTTTAATATCATGGGATATGTTTGCAAGCATTTTTTTTGAAGCAATTTCTGAACGGCGATAGTCAACTTTTACTTTCAGATGATTTTCTAATAAATGATTGATCTGTGCTGCCAGTTCTATAAGCTCTTTGTTTTCGGTAAAAACCATAATTCGCTCATCGCTGTCCGTGTCTATAATTTCGTTAAGTTTCATGCTGATTTTTCGTAGTTTCGCCTGTATTCCAGAGCGAAAGACGAATTGCTGATAAAGGACAACACAAATCAGAAACACAATGCAGAGAGTTAGAAAAAATATAATTGTCGCGTCGCTCATTGCAGTTCTCCTAACTTATATCCAATTCCCCAAACAGTAATCACATACCGGGGATTACGGGTATCGTCCTCAATCTTATTCCGTAATCTGCTGATATGAACATTCACAGCATTCTCGTCACCGCAGTAGGCGTCATGCCATACGAGGGAATAAACCTGTTCTTTCGTATAGACCTTTTTGGGATTTTGCAGGAGCAGCTTCAAAATCTCAAATTCTTTTGCAGTCAATTCGACTTTCTCGCCCCGTTTTGTAAGTGTATAGTCAGATAAGTTCATTATCAGATCGCCCGCTGTTAGAAGTGCAGGGGCGACGATAGAGGCATTGTCATATTGAGTTGTTCTTCGTATATTTGCTTTGATTCGTGCCAAAACTTCAACAACAGAAAAGGGCTTTGTAATATAGTCGTCTGCACCTAAACTTAATCCGAGCGTTTTATCAGTTTCGCTGTCTTTTGCAGAAATAATAAGTATGGGAACCACACTGTTTTTTCTGATATGTTGCATAACATCCATTCCGCTGATTTTGGGTATCATTAAATCCAGTAAAACCAGACTGAATGTGGTATCATCAAAAAGAGTGCAAGCCGCCTGCCCGTCAGCAGCGCAAATAACCTCATAATTTTCAGTTGTTAAGTAATTTTTCAGCATTTCACTGATTTCAGTATCATCTTCAATCAAAAGAATTTTATGCTTATTCATGTTTCGCTTTTTTCTCCTTTCCTTTTTTCGTCCGGCCATCAATCGGCTTTTCAGCGTCTTTCGGAATGAGCCAGATCGTTGCCACTTTCATAGCACCGGGGATGCGGCCCGCAGCACAGTAATAATTTATCCATCGTGGGGACACGCCCCATTTCTCGCTTGCCTCTTTCAAAGTCATATAGTCCATAGTACACCTCCACAGGGTACATTATAATTCTTTTACTCGAAGAATACAAGAAACAGAATATGAAATATAAACTTTAAGAAAGGTGCATATAGCAACATTCCACGGACAGAATATGAAATATACAATGTAAGTGGGAGGTGCTATATGGCGAATATTGAAGATTGTCCCGGCTTTGAAACCTTTGGAGCCGATGTAAAGGCCGCCCGGCAAGCAAAGCGCATATCGCGCAAAGCAATGGCGGAGAAAGTAAACATTGACTGGCGTTATCTTGCCAACATCGAAAACGACGGGGCCATTCCCAGCCTGCCGGTTATCATACAGCTTATTAAAGCCTGCGGGCTTCCCGTAGAACGGTATTTTAACCCGGAGATCATGCGGGAGGAAAGCGAACAGCGGCAAAGGGTCAGCCACAAGCTGAAACTCTGCCCCGAAGAATATCTGCCGATCATCGAGGGCGCGATTGACAGCGCCATACTAATTGAAAGGCCGAATAAGAATGAAACGGAGGATGTGTAACCGGCATCCTCTGTTTTACTTTTAGCGGAAGCTGCACAATGCAGCTTCTATTTTTTTTGCAAATTTTTCTTTCCAAAGGGCCATTTTGCGGGTAGTTTGGGGCTTTGCAAACGTCTTGTTAGTGGAGAAACAGTAACGTAGCAAGCATAGGAAGTGTAGCCACACTTCCGAAAACCGGCCCGCCCCTGTCCCTGCGGGCCGTGGCCGGTTGCTTGTTGGGGAAAGCCCCAAACCCCTGTTCAGAAAGGACGGTGAATGAATGGCAAACCGAACACGAAACATTGTGCTGCGCGTCCCTGTGACGCCGGAAGAACGGGCCTTGATCCAGCAGAAAATGGCCCAGCTCCACACGAAGAACTTTTCCGCCTATGCCCGGAAAATGCTCATTGACGGGTATATCGTCCACATGGACACCAGCGACATCCGGGCGCAGACCGCGGAGCTGCAAAAGATCGGCGTCAATGTCAATCAGATTGCCCGGCGTATCAACAGTACCGGGACTGTGTACGCGCAGGACATTGAGGACATCAAAGGGGCGCTGGCGAAGATATGGCAGTTACAAAGATACATCCTATCAAGTCAACGCTGAAAAAGGCGTTGGACTACATCGAGAACCCGGACAAGACCGAGGACAAAATGCTGGTGTCCTCCTTTGGCTGCTCCTATGAAACAGCGGACATAGAATTTGAAATGCTGCTGGCGCAGGCGATCCAGAAAGGCAACAATCTGGCCCACCACCTGATCCAATCCTTTGCCCCCGGCGAGGCCACGCCGGTACAGGCCCATGAGATCGGCAAGCAGCTTGCCGAGGAAGTGCTGCAAGGCAAATACTCCTATGTGCTGACAACCCACATCGACAAGGGCCACGTCCACAATCACCTGATTTTCTGTGCTGTGGATATGGTAAACCACCGCAAGTACAATTCGAATCGGCAGAGCTACGCCTATATCCGGCGCACCAGTGACCGGCTGTGCCGGGAACACGGTTTGTCGGTGGTACAGCCCAGCCGGGATAAAGGCAAGAGCTATGCGGAATGGGATGCCGGGCGCAAGGGTAAGAGCTGGAAAGCCAAACTGAAAGCTGCCATTGACGCAGTAATCCCGCAGGCCAAAAACTTTGACGATTTTCTCCGGCTCATGGCGGCGCAGGGCTATGAGATCAAGCAGGGTAAATTTATTTCGTTCCGCGCCCCCGGACAGGAACGCTTCACCCGCTGCAAGACCTTGGGCGAGAACTACACCGAGGAAGCCATCACCAGCC
>OHPK01000379.1_pt1 | contig 25116 bp, 20 predicted proteins | sample 1577661 | NCBI WGS metagenome assembly OHPK01 (sample SAMEA3879556, study PRJEB24766) | human gut metagenome | biome: human-associated habitat; feature: feces | place: USA | collected 1985/1987
TCTATGAATTAAATGTTATAGATACAACTACGCATTCAATCAAAGATACTGTTTCAGCAGTAAAAGAAAAAATAGTAAGCGGTACGGCTTTACTATTTTAGACAATTCCAGTTTGTCGGAGCAGCTTATGAATATTCGAGAAATCCACGAAAATAAAAAGCAGTTCCTTCCGCTTTTACTGTTGGCAGACGAGCAGGAGGACATGATCGACCGCTATCTGGGGCGGGGCACCATGTATGTGCTGGAGGACGGCGGCGTGAAAGCAGAATGCGTCGTCACCGACGAGGGCGGCGGGATTCTGGAGCTTAAGAACCTCGCCGTGGAACCGGAGGCGCAGAGAAAGGGCTACGGCAAAGCGCTGATCGACTTCCTTGTGCGCCAATATACGGGACACTATGCCCTCTTGCAGGTGGGCACCGGCGACAGCCCGCTGACCGTGCCGTTTTATGAGAAGTGCGGATTTGCCTGCTCGCACCGCATCCCCAATTTCTTCACCGACCACTATGACCACCCCATCTACGAGGCCGGGGTGCAGTTGGTGGACATGGTGTACTTGCGAAAGCCTTTATAATAAGCGCGTAAAAAATCACTATTTGCGAGGAGAGATACACGATGGAACACAGAGTAAAAGTAACCGTACTGGACAAAAAGCTGTTTCCAGAGCTGCAAGCGCAGTACTGCGCCGTGCCGGACAGCGGCAAGTGTCCTTGTTACAGTGTTGGCGATGAGTTTATGTTTTATCGCAACGATGAGCGAGATGATTTCTGGCACATGGGTGCTGGAACACTTGTGAAATCCGGTACGCCGGACGAAGGCTGCCTGCAATCGCCGGGAACAGCGCACTGCGGAACGGAGGGCGTTCCGTTCTGTTCCGAAGCGTGGGATGCCATCAGCCGCTACATCTACACGGCGCTGCAAGGAGGGAGCATCATGCACGGTTGGATGAATGACGATAAAGTCATGATTGCCTGCTGCAATGACGGTACAAGACCGGTTATTTTCAAAATTGAAAGAATCGATGTAGATGATTGACAAATCGGAATTCGCACCGCCCAAATCTTTCACCCGTTATTAGCGGTTATAAGAAGCCGTCAAAATCGGCGCAAAGCACTGAAATCACTGGGTTTATTGAGAAATCAAAACCACCCGAAATTATCTTCTTTTATACGCTGTTACCCTTGACCGCGTGAGCTGATAAGGGCAAAATCAAGGGAAAACCCCATGCGGGAAATACAATTATTTGACAAACGGCTGACAGTGATGTGTTAAGTCAAACTGAATAAGAATCCACCGGCAGGTCCGGTTACGGTAAGGGAGCATTGCGTGTCAATGCTCCCTTTTACTATACCACAGACCGCCGTTGAGAGATAGATAAAATCTGTGGCAGAACGGAGGTGTCAGATATGCCGCAGGCGATCTTTGCATACCATCTCGGCATGGACGCCGAGCAATACGCCTTTTTCCGCATCCCCAAGCTCCTGATCACCGAGCCGTACTTTCGACGGCTCTCCACCGACGCGAAGCTGCTGTACGGCCTCATGCTGGACCGCATGAGCCTGTCCATGAGAAACGGCTGGATGGACGATGACGGCCATGTGTACATCTACTTTACGCTGGAGGAGGCGTGCGAACAGCTCTGCTGCAAGACGGATAAGGCGGTCAAGCTGTTCGCGGAGCTGGACAGCGCCAAAGGCGTGGGCCTCATTAGGCGGGTCAAGCAGGGGCTTGGCAGACCGGCGAAAATCTATGTTCTCCGCTTCATGGGCATGGAGGACGAACCGGGCGAGGATACGCCGGAATCGGAGCCTCCGAACTGCCAAAATCCAGACTTCGGAAAAACCGAAGTCAAGAGTTCTGAAAAACCGAAGTCTGGGCCTCGGAAAAACAGAAGTCAAGACCTCGGAAAAACCGAGTGTAATAAGACTGATAAGAATAATACTGAGTTGAGTAATACTGATTCATCTATCCATCCGGGCGCGCAGCCGGAGGAGGTGATCGAGAGATACCGAAAAGAGATTCGGGAGAACATCGAGTATGACCACCTGCGCCGACAGCATCCCTATGACGACATCGACGAGATCGCGGACCTCATGCTGGAGGTTCTCTGCACACAGGGCAGCTTCATGCGGATCGGCGGAAAGCAGCTTTATACGGCGTTAGTGAAGGAGCGTTTTCTGAAGCTGGATTCCTCCCACATCGAGTATGTGCTGGACTGCCTGCGGGAGAGCACCGCGGACATTCGCAACATCAAAGCCTATCTGCTGGAGATGCTGTTCAACGCCCCAGCTACCTGCGGCAGCTACTACCGCGCCAAAGTGAATCACGACTTCCATGACAGCGGATAGGCAGAGCGAACAGCTCTGCTTTTTTGAAACCCATTTTACGACTGAAAGGAGCATCGAACCCGTGAAAACAATCGCACTGGCAAATCAGAAGGGCGGCGTGGGTAAGACCACCACAGCCGCCAGCCTCGGCATTGGTCTTTCTCGGCAAGGTAAAAAAGTTCTGCTGATCGACGCCGATGCACAGGGCAATCTCACGCAGATGTTGGGCTGGCCGCAGCCCGACGAATTATCCCCCACGCTCTCCACCCTGATGGAGAAGATCATCGCAGAGCAGCCCATCGCCCCCGGCGAGGGCATTCTGCACCACCCGTCCGGCGTCCACCTTGTCCCCGCCAATATCGAGCTGTCGGCGTTGGAGGTCACGCTGGTCAACACAATGAGCCGTGAAACGGTGCTGCGGCAATATCTGTCCACCGTGGCAGACCGCTACGATTACGCGCTCATTGACTGTATGCCGTCCCTCGGTATGCTGACCATCAATGCCCTGACTGCGGCGGACAGCGTGATTATCCCCGTGCAGGCGCAATATCTCCCAGCAAAGGGGCTGGAACAGCTTTTGCGAACCATCACTCGCGTGAAACGGCAGCTCAACCCGAAGCTGGAGGTGGACGGCATTGTGCTGACGATGGTGGACAGCCGTACCACACTGGCGCGGGAGATCAATGCGCTTGTCCGCAAAACCTATGGCGGTCATGTGTTCGCAAGCGAAATTCCCCGTTCCATCAAGGCAGCGGAGATCAGCGTGGAAAACAAAAGCATTTACGACCACGACCGCAGCGGCAAGGCGGCGCTGGCGTATGAAAATCTGACAAGGGAGGTGTTGAGCCTTGGCAAGCAAATTAAGCGGCATCGAACTGACCCGGTACGATGACCTGTTCAAAACGGACGCGGAGCGTGAAGCCGACCGGCAGGAGCGGATTCAGATCGTCCCGGCAGCAGAGGTTTTTCCATACTCCCGCCAGCCGTACACCATCGACCGCCCCACGCCTGACTTGGTGCGGCTCATGGACAGCATCGAGCACATCGGGATTGCCGAGCCGCTGATCGTCCGGCCCCGTGAGAGCGGCGGCTATGAGATCATTTCCGGCCACCGGCGCGATTACTGCGCGAAAGCGGTGGGGCTGGATGCCCGTCCCGTCATCGTCCGCAATTACAGTGACGAGGAAGCGGACATTTTGGTGGTGGATTACAACATCAACCGCGAGGACTTACTGCCCAGTGAGAAAGCCAAAGCCTACAAGCTGAAGCTGGACGCCATGAAGCGGCAGGGGCAGCGAACAGATTTAACTTCTGCCCAAGTTGGGCAGAAGTTAGGAGGCCGCTTTTCTGTGGAACTTTTGGCTGAACAGGTCAACGAAAGCCGTATGCAAATCCAACGCTATGTGCGCCTGAATAAGCTGATCCCTCCGCTACTGGACGCGGTGGACGTGGGAACGCTCAAGTTCGTTCCCGCGGCGGATTTCCTCTCCCACCTGTCCGAAAAAGAACAGACCTACCTCCTGCTGGTCATGGAGCGCGATGAGGTATCCCCGTCGCTGGGACAAGCCCAACGGCTCAAGCAGCTCAGCGGCGAAGGCAAGCTGGAAAACAACATCATCGACCTCATCATGCGGGAGGAAAAGCCACTGGAGCGCAAGGTCACGATCCGCAATGACCGTCTGCAAAAATACTTTCCCTCCAGCTACACCCCAAAGCAGATGGAAGATGTCATTATCAAGCTGCTGGAAGGCTGGCACCGTAAGCGGCAGCAGGAGCAGAGCCGATGAAAAGAAAGCTGCCATTCAGAAATGACCTACCGGAAACCTGTTTTTCCGTTCTGCCGTCCAGCGGTCAGCTTATTGTCATCCGGCATGGTGAGCGCGGCTATTATCCCTCTGAGTGGGACACCGGCAGCCGGGAGGAAAACCGCGAGATCGCCAGCAGCCATAATGCGCGGCGCGACATCACGGACATTCAGGAAGCGGCAATGCTGGCAGGCTCCATGTTCGGCTGGAATACACCAGGCGCGAACCCGCAATGGTATCTGGACAACGCCAAATATATAAACTCCAACATCGTCCAAGGACATATCAAAGACCCAATCATGAGCGTCTACTATCCCATCAACAGCTTTCTGCTGCGTTATGAGATTATGGGAAAGCAGCACTTTTATCTGCCCATGGACAAACTGCCGCAAGAGCTGATGGGCCAAAGGTCGCAGTTCATCATGCTGTTGGATCTGGTGTGCGGGCTTCCGGTCATGCCGGTGACAGCGACCTTTGCACAAAACGGGAGCTGCACCATCCAGTTAGAACAAGGCAGCTATGTAGTGGGTAAAATGGTCAATCAGGAATACCGTATTACAGCTCGCATTCGCGTCGGCAGCGCCGAGTTTGTCATGGGCGAATGTGAAAAAGCCCCTGCCCCCTTTGTCACATGGCAGCGCAACTGTAAAAATGATGGCGACGGCCCGCCCAACTTCTTTTGGGGGCATTACCGCTCTGACCGTGCTTCTTGCATCGAGGACTTCTGTGAACGGGCCGGAAATGAATACAAAAAGCAACAAAATCGCACGGCGCAGCAAGAACAAAATCGCACCACGCCGAAAAAAGAAAGAGGTGAATCACGATGAGAGACCGTGAGCCGGTAGACATCACGAAAGAAAAGATGACCGTTTTGCGTATCAAACCAGGGGAGAAACCCAAGTGTATTGAAATTGAAAGCGACCTTGATGCATTGCAGCGAGCGGTTGGCGGCTATATCGAAGCCGTATACCCGTATGAAGATCCTGTGGTTCTGATTGTAAACGAAGAAGGAAAGCTGAACGGTTTGCCGTTGAACCGTGCGCTCCGGGATGAGGATAACGATATTTATGATATTGTGGCTGGGAATTTTTTGATTGTCGGACTTGGGAAATCTGAATTTACGTCCTTAACGCCTGCACTGATGAAGAAATACGAGAAGCTATTTCATCATCCGGAAGCCTTTATTAAGCTGGGGGAGCGCCTGACAGTCGTTCCTATGCCGGAACCGCAGGCGCACAAATCTACAAAAGAGCGAGGTACAGCACGATGAGTGACCGTGAGCCGGTAGACATTATGGGCGTTACCGCCTTTCCAAACCCTAACAAGGATGAGCGTGCGATCCGCTTCATCGACAGTGAATACCACACGCTCTTTACCATCAAGGACGGGGAAAGCATCGTCATTACCCGCTTTGACGGTGAAAAGATGGTTTTGCCCTGTAAGTACATTGACGATTGCCATGTCTGCGTCGGCAACTCCGTCTATCATATTTGCGAGTTTGCAGAAATGCAGGAACGCAGCGGCAATACCTATGTTCCCAGAACGCCGAAAATCAGCGCCGAGATCGGCACCTGTGAAATCTACAAAATCCCTGCAATCGCTGATGTAGACTACTGTTTCCGGCCTTATGCAGAGGCAAAGGGAAAACTCCAGAACGCTGATTATCAGCGTTCTTACGCCGGTATGTTCGCAAAGGAAAACTCGCTGGAGCATCTTTGGGCAAAGCACAACAGCGACCGCCGCCCCTTTGCCCGTCGGATGCGTTCCCTGTCCGTAAGCGACATCGTGGTACTGACGCAGGGTGGAAAGAAAACTGCCTACTACGCAGATACCATCGGTTTCAAGGAGGTCCCGGAGTTTTTGGCACAACAGAGAGTGCAAAAGAAACACAAAGAACGAGGTGAAGCCAGATGAACTATGACGCACAGAAGGTGACCTATCAGGAGGTCACGATTTTTGACCGACCGGCATTGTTTACGGAATGCCGCATTGACCGAACCACCGCGCCGGAGGGTGTATATCGCTACGAGCTGCGCCATGGCGATGCAGATTGGGGTGAACCGATAGAACTGTCACGGAGTCTCATGGTCAACTTCTATGGCACCGTTCTCACCCGTGAGCCATTCCAGCTTCCCATTGATGGGTGGATTCCGCTGGAGAGCGGCAGCCTTTCCTTTCTGGATGGTGAGTGTCGTACCCTTGCGGAATTTCAGGAGAAATATCCCGCCAGTGATAAGGATGTCATTGACTTTTACAGCGCCAATGAGCCTGCGCTGCACACTCTCTATTTCTCCCGCAGTGAGGAACAGGACAAGTCTGCGGGCTGTGTGGGACACCTGCGTGGTGATTTTGGCAGCGGCAAGCAGTTTTACACAACATGGTGGCCCCACCAGCAAGATGCACTGAATACGCCGGAGTTTAAGGCCGATATTGACCGTACCATAAACTGGCTGCGGGAACAGCCGGACTCCCCGCTGCGGGACTTTGACAGCATGGATCGCTACTGCAACCGGTACGAGCGGATCTGCGCCATCAAGGGCGCGTTGCTTCCCTCCTGTGGCTTCATGGTAAAAACAAAGCGGTATGTGTATATGCTCCGCTGTACGCCGGTTAAAGGTGATTACCAGTTTTATATTTACTGTTACCAGCGGAAACCGTTTGAAAAGGCCCAAAAAGAGCAGCAAAAGAATGACCGGCTTGCAGCAAAAAAGCGGGCGGAGCCGGAGCGATAAGGAGGTGCCAACTTGCCTACCAAATTTCAGCTCATTACCGAGCTGTATGACCAGACCGTGCAGAGCGTCACCGGAAACTATCAAAGCTGGACGGGCTTTCTCCGCGCGGCCTGCTATAACTACAAATGCCCCTTTGATGATCAAATTCTGATCTACGCACAACGCCCGGACGCCACGGCGGTCCTTGAGATGGAGCGATGGAACCGTCAGTTTGGCCGCTGGGTCAACCGTGGAGCCAAGAGCATCGCCGTATTCGGCGATGATGGGCAAAACTGCCTGAAGCTCTATTTTGATGTGTCCGATACCCATGCCTCCCGCTTTGCCCGCCCACTGCCCATCTGGACGATGCACCCAGCCTTTGAGCCGGAGGTCATCGAAACGCTGGAGGCCACCTTCGGCAACCTGTCCGAAAAAGAAAATCTGGCGGACGCCGTGCGCTCCGCCTGCCACAACGCCGTAGCGGACAACATCACGGATTACCTGCAAGATCTGCGGGAGTGCCGCGAGGACAGTCTGCTGGAAGAGTTGGACGACCTCAATTTAGAGATGTTCTACCGGGATGCGCTGGAGGTCAGCGTGGCCTATATGCTGATGACACGGCTGGGCCTGCGGGCAGACGATTATTTTTCTCCCGATGAGTTTGCCCACGTTTATGAATTCAACACGCCCACCACCATCAATGCCCTGGGCATCGCCACCAGCGACATCGCGGAGATGGGATTGCGGGAGATCAGCCGAACGGTCATGCAGGCGCAGCGGGATCAGTTTTTTGCAAACCGCACGAGAATTGGTTATGATGGCCGCACAGAACAACACGAAACACCCCATGAAAGGAGCGAACAGCATGGAGGTCACTTACAGGATGCAGAACGGCTATCAGGTGCCGACCCTGCTGATGCCGCAGGCGCCGGAGGTGCATCTGGGCAAGTACGCGGAGCTGCGGAGAGAGTACCTGAAAAAGCACCGCAGGGTGCTTTACACCAATCTCAAGACCAGCGGCAAGCTGACGGAGCATTTGGCGGAAATCGAGCAGACCGCGCGGAAGATGGTGGAGCAGACCGTGACGCAGATGGCGCAGGTCGAGGGCGTGACAGAGGAGCTGAAGGAGCGCGATCCGCTGCGCTGGACGGGCCTGATGAACAACCTCAAGCACAGCGCGGAGGAGCTGGTGCTGAACGACCTGATCTACAGCTAAATCAAGAAGAAACCGCAAAGGCAGGAAGTGATGAGTTTCCTGCCTTTGTCGATCACAGCGGGGATTATGTGCTGCTGGATCGCCTGCGCGCTGACTGTGATTACTTCCTCGGCGCAGGGGGCCGGAGTGAAAAGCACCTGTGGGCAGGCAATGTCCACGCACAGATCAATAAAATGCGGGAGTTGTATGATGCCCTCCCGGAAAAACCGGAATGGCTGACCACAGAAGCCATTGACCGATATGCCGCGCAGATGGCCGCGCCCTATCAGGTTGCAGCCTATCACCATTTTGAAAACGGCTTTGACGATAAGCTGGACTATCAAACGCTGGAGGAAGCGGAGGCTGCGGCGCAGGGCTATGTTGCCGGTACGATGGAGAGCGACGGTTTTGCCTATGACGGCGCTGCTGTCTATGACACCGAAACACGCCAGTGCCTCCGCGTCTACGGTGATTACCCGGACGAAAAAGCGCGGGAACAGGCAGCAACCTTTGCGCTGGAGGAGCATGACACCGCACAGCAAAATGCCGCAGAACTGCCCGCCTTTTTGGATATGCACCTTATTGAAGCGAACCTGCTGGATGACGGCGGGCGCAAGCACAAGCGGCAGGAGATCTTTGAATACTTTCAGGCGCACAAGAGCCTTGCGGAACGGACGGAATTTCTCAAAAACAGCTACAACGATATATGGGTGGAAGTCCTGACCGACGGCGTTCGGACAGGCTACCATGCAGAGAAAGACGGACTTTTGATGTGGGAGGGCAGCTATCTCTCCCGCACCTCGGAGTCCGTTTTTTCATGGTCGGTCATCACCGAGATGACCGAGGGCCTGATCGAGCGCGGTGAGTACAAGATCAAGCTGGGGCTGCAAAACGCCCCAATCGTCGCAGAGCAGCTTGCCCTATTCGACATGGGCGGCGACGCTCCGGTTTACGAGGCTTCGGCAGACACGGTCACCGGCATTCTGGCCCCAGCCCGCACGGTGCCGCAGGAGGTCATTGATCTGGCGCTCTGCACGGGCGGAAACGAACCCGGCAGCGCCGAACGCATCGCGGTGTTCTATATGCGGGAGTATTCTGAACAGGAGAATATAGCGTTTCTGCGTCGGGAGTTTGGTACGGAAAACGGGCGTGGCATTGAATACGAAGGCCGCAAATATGCCGTTTGGTTTCTGGAGGACGGCATCCACCTTGCCCAAGGGGACAGCGTCCGCACCGGGTACAGCAAAACCGTGGTCACATGGGAACAGGCGTCGGCGCGGATTCTGGAACTGCTGGAGGCGGGGACATATCTCTCCGCGTCCGAGCTGGCGCAAGCCCCGGACAAGGTGCTGCACGAAGCGATGGACGCCCTCCTGATGACCGCCCGTGACCTGAGCGAAGAAGGCCGCACACAGGCCCTTTTCCCGCAGACATTAGCAATCCACGACCAGCACAAGGGTTATCCAGAATTGGACGAGGATATGGTGGCCTTTGCAAAGGCCGAGGGTGGTCTGCAAACGCTGGCACAGGAATATCACACTTTCCTTGACGCTTATGCCCAAGACCGCGACATTATGCGCTGGCGGCTATCCGCTTACAACACCCACCGGATCGGCGTTGTGCTGGATGGACTGACCTACCCGGAACGCAGTTTCACCGCCCAACCGAGTTTCCTGCGGCAGTGCAAAATGTTCATCACGCAGGACGAGATCGACCAGTTCTTCCTAAGAGACAGTGTTGATAGACGACTGGCGGTGTACTCGCATTTCTGCTATCCCCACACGCCGGAGGAGCGCCAGAAATTCATCAAGGGCAGCTTTGGCGAGTATAGCGGCGGGGCCCGCGCGGGGTATCAGCACACGAAAACATCAAAGGGGCTGGACTACGAGCGGGACTATAATTCCAAGAAATATGATAGCGTCCATCTGACGATCCCCAATGTGGTCAAGGAGTATGAGCGCCTGATCGCGCAGAAACGCTTCCCCGGCGAGGACACCATCGCAAAGATCCCGGAGTATGAGCGCGGGCAGTTGGCGCGGGCAGTTTACAACGGTTTTTACAATGCCCCGGACGATGTGCCGCGTCCCTATCCCAAGGGTACGGATTATTACGATGCGCTTTCCATGATCGAGGAACAGCTGCAAGATAAGGGCAAGGCTGCGGAAATATTGGCGGTGCTGACCTCCCGGCTGGATGGGACGGACGAGAGTGACCGTTCCTATGATTCCGTCCGCCACGCAAGAGAGCGGCTTTCCGAATATGTGGATGGCGCCTTCAGCCTGTTCAACCACCGGCATGATGCCCCTCAGCAGGAACGCAGCTTTGTGGAGCAGGTCGCAGAGGATGCAGCACGGCTTGCCGCAGAGCAGCCGCCCGCCTATGAGCGGTTCAGCGTAATCGAAACGGATGACGGCTACGCCGTCTGGGACGATATTCGGGACGAAATTTATGTTGACAGCGAGGGCGTCCGTGAGACCTTCCCCAGCGAGTGGCAGGCCGAGGATTATCTGGAGCAGGTCAGAAAGACGGTCAGCGAAAAGGAAGCGGCGGAATGGCTCTATGTGGAGCGCGCCAAAGACACCGCCGCAGAGCAGCCGGTCAAGCCTGCCACGCAGCCAGTGCTCACCGACGCAGAAATTGCGGCACAAAATCTTGTTCCCGGTGAAACAGTATTTGAGATCGACGGCAGGACCTTCCTTGTGGATCGCGTGGATACCGCGCACGGCGTTGTCAACTTTCAAGACATCACCTTTGTCCAAAAGGTCGGTTTTCCCATCTTCCGCACGGAACCGATCTCCTTTGTTCGGAAAATTGTGGAGCAGGCGGACCCCGCTGCGCTGGCCCCGCCGCAGCCGCAGACGGACGAGCCGCCTGCGGCGCTTACCTCGCCGAAAAAGAAAAAGCAAAACGCGCTTGCCTATCCGCTGGACGCGGATGGCCGGAACTATCGCATCACCGATGACCATATCGGAGAGGGTGCGCCGCTGGAGCGTTTTCAGCGCAATCTGGACGCCATCCGCACCCTGAAAGCCATAGAAGCAGAGAACCGCAGCGCCACAGCGGAGGAACAGGCGGTGCTGGCACAGTATGTGGGCTGGGGCGGTCTGGCGGATTTCTTTGACGAAAAGAACCCACGCTACAATGAGTTGAAAGACCTGCTGACGGACGCCGAATACGCCGCCGCCCGCGAATCCACGCTCACGGCGTTCTACACGCCGCCTGTGGTCATCCGCGGCATCTATACCGCCCTGGGGCAGATGGGCTTTGCGCAGGGCAACATTCTGGAGCCAGCCTGCGGTATCGGCAATTTTCTCGGTATGCTGCCGGAAAGCATGAGCGGCAGCAAGCTCTATGGCGTGGAGCTGGACGATCTCTCTGGCCGCATCGCCCGCCAGCTTTATCAGAAAAGCAGTATTGCGGTGCAGGGCTATGAGAAAACCGCCTTCCCGGATAATTTTTTCGATGTTGCCATTGGCAATGTCCCCTTCGGCCAGTTTCATGTGCCGGACAAACGCTATGACCGGCTGAATTTCCCCATCCACGAGTATTTCATCGCCAAGGCGCTGGATCAGGTCAGACCGGGCGGCGTCATCGCCGTTGTGACCTGCAGCTACACCATGGACAAGCGCACCGCCAGCGCACGAAAATACATCGCGCAGCGGGCGGAACTGCTGGGGGCCATCCGTCTGCCCAACAATACCTTTAAGAGCGCCGCTGGCACGGAAGTCGTGTCGGACATTCTGTTCCTCCAAAAGCGGGAACGAATGGTGGATATAGAACCCGAATGGGTGCATCTCGCCACCAACGAGGACGGCATCCAGATGAACAGTTATTTCATCGACCACCCGGATATGATCTTGGGCGAGATGAAGATGGTGTCCGGGCCGTTCGGCCCCACGCCTACCTGCGAGCCGTACCCGGAGCAGCCGTTGGAAGCACTGTTGGCGGCGGCCGTTCAAAATATTCACGGCGAGATCGCCGCCTATGACCGGGAGGAGGAATTGGAGGGCGAGGATCATTCCATTGAAGCCGATCCTGCCGTTCGCAACTTCTCCTATACACTGGTGGACGGTCAGATCTATTATCGGGAAAACAGCCGCATGAACCCGGTGGAGGTATCCAAGACGGCAGAGAGCAGAATCCGCGGCATGATCGAGCTGCGGGACTGTGTGCGGACGCTGCTGGAGTATCAGACCGAGGACTATCCTGATGAAGAAATCAAGGCGCAGCAAGCCAAGCTGAATACCCTCTACGATGCCTTCACCAGAAAATACGGACTCATCAATTCCCGCGGCAACGCCATCGCGTTTGACCAGGACAGCTCCTACTTCCTGCTGTGTTCACTGGAAATTCTGGACGAGGACCGGAACCTAAAAAGAAAGGCGGACCTGTTCACCAAGCGCACCATCCGCAGTCACAAACCCGCTGAAAAGGTAGACACAGCGGTGGAGGCGCTGGCGCTGTCCATTGGCGAAAAAGCCCACGTGGATATGGACTATATGGGCAGGCTCACCGGCAAGGATGAGGAAACGCTGTTTTCTGACCTCAAGGGCGCGATTTTTTTGAACCCCGCTTACACCGGCGAGAACGATGGGCATGAGAAATACCTGCCCGCAGACGAATACCTTTCCGGCAATGTGCGTCAGAAATGGGCGGTTGCCCAAGGCAAGGCGGAACAGAACCCGCAGTATCAGATCAACGCCGAGGCGTTGGCGCGGGTGCAGCCCACCGACCTCGCTGCCAGCGAAATTTCCGTGCGGCTGGGTGCTACATGGCTGGACACCGAATATGTGCGCCGATTTATTTTTGAAACGCTGGGGACACCCCGCAGCGCACAATGGGGAATGAAGGTCCACTATTCTAAAATCACCGGTGAGTGGCGCATTGAAGGTAAAAGCACGGATCGCGGCAATGTCAAGGCCATCAGTACCTACGGCACCAAGCGCGTCAACGCCTATGAAATCATCGAGGACACTTTGAACCTGAAAGATGTCCGCATTTTTGATTATGTGTACGATGCCGATGGCAGGAAAACCGCTGTCCTCAACAAGAAGGAAACCGCCATCGCCCAGAGCAAGCAGGAACTCATTAAAGACGCCTTTGCCGAATGGATCTGGAAAGACCCGGACCGGCGTGAAGCTATCTGCAAGACCTATAATATTCTGTTCAACAGCAACCGCCCCCGTGAGTATGATGGCAGCCATATCAATTTCAGCGGCATGAACCCGGAGATCACGCTCCGCAAGCACCAGGTCAACGCCATCGCCCACATTCTCTACGGCGGCAACACCCTGCTTGCGCATGTGGTGGGTGCCGGGAAGAGTGCGACACGTTCGTAACTGAAAAGGTTACGCACAAGTCAGCTAACAATAGAATCGGGATTTGAAAGGAGTCCCTGAAAAGGCTTGGAGAACTAATATTCCGATAGGTGGAATGATGGGGTAACGCCCTGAAACGCCTACCTTATAAACTGCGATATGCGGCAGTCCTCTGTAACAAGGGCTACGGTATAACGCTCGCTAAAGTCGGCGGAAATGCACCCAAACGGGTTATGCCGTGGAAAGTGTCCCAGAGGTGGGATATGTGCATGATACGCCGGAGGTCTATAAACTGCCTATGGTCAGAATGTCATGGATGACTGACGAAATCCCGAATGTACGGGTCTAAAAGGCGCAGGAGCAGAAATGTTCCTTTCCGATTACGGAAGTATGTGAGGATGAGTAAGAATTTTTACTATGAAAGTCCTTGCGGTGTTACAGGCACCGCCCAGCATACAGGCTCAGAGGGACACCTAAGGGCAGATATGTACAGATAGGAATATTGGAACGTGGAAAGGCTGGAACACGGAGCCGGTTACAGGCTATGAGGTGTTGGATTGGAAAGCGTATTGCGTATAACAATCCTTTATCCAGTTGAGAGAGATGGCACAGTACCGTTGAAGCCGTGGAAACACGGTGGAGGGATGGCCATTAGTCGTCAGCAATCAATAAATTGAAAACTATACAGACACAAAGGTTCGAGTATGACTAAGAAAAGCGAAATCCCCCATACAAGGAGGAAAGTACCTGACTTTGGCAAACAAGAAGAAACCCTTGAAGAAACAAAAAATCCGCAATTCCGAATACTACGATATGCAGCTCGCTCTTGACGAATTGTATGCCGCAAGTGTCAAGGGGCAACGGTTCTGCAATTTGGTGGAACTAATAAAACGCCCCGAAAACATCAAGTTGGCCTACAGAAATATCCGAAAGAACAGCGGCAGTCGGACGGCGGGTGTGGATAATAAAACAATAAGCGATTTGAACAAGTGGAACGAAAATGCCTTAGTTGCCCATGTTCAGCGCAAGCTGGACTGGTATATTCCTAATGCTGTCCGCAGAGTGGAAATACCAAAGGATAACGGGAAAACCCGTCCCCTCGGAATACCCACGATTATGGACAGGCTCATTCAGCAATGTATTCTGCAAGTATTAGAACCTATCTGTGAAGCAAAATTCTTCAAGCGAAGCAATGGTTTCAGACCAAACCACAGTGCAGAAAATGCCATTGCCCAAGCGGAGAGAATGATACAGAACGTAGGTTGCCACTATGTCATTGATATAGACATTAAGTCTTTCTTTGACAATGTGAACCACGGAAAACTGCTGAAGCAGATGTGGACACTCGGAATTAGGGATAAAAAGCTGCTGTCTATCATTTCTGCCATGCTAAAGGCAGAAGTGGCTGGAATCGGTTTTCCCGAAAAGGGTACGCCACAGGGCGGTATCATTTCCCCACTGTTGTCAAACATCGTCCTGAATGAACTGGATTGGTGGATTGTCAGCCAGTGGGAAGAAATGCCTACCCAAAGGAACTATGTACACAGAATCTATGCGAATGGAACTCCCGACAAAAGCAGTACCATCCGTACTCTGCGTAACTACACGAATCTGAAAGAGTGCTATATTGTCCGTTATGCAGATGATTTCAAAATCTTTTGCAAAAAGCGGTCAGATGCAGTCAAGCTGTTCGAGGCAACGAAACAATGGCTTTTGGAACGTCTGGGACTGGAAACCAGCCCGGAGAAATCGAAAATCGTAAATCTGAAACGCCATTATTCCGAGTTTCTGGGCTTTAAGCTGAAAGTTCGAACAAAGGGAAAGAAGCCTGAAGGACAGCCACGGTATGTAGTAGAAGCACATATCAAGGATAAGGCATTGTTGAAAATCCGGGAGAAAAGCAAGGAAATCATTGGGCAGATACGGCAGACCTATGACCCAGGAATGGAATATCGTCTGATACAGAAATACAACTCCTATGTCATGGGCGTTCATAACTATTACAGCATTGCAACCCATGTGAATATTGACTTTCACAAAATCGCTTTCGATGTCAAAAAGAGCCTTTACAACAGATTGAAGCACAGACTGCAAAAGAAAGGTCAAATCACAAACAGGTATATCAAGGAGAAATACGGCACAAGCCGGGAGGTGCGTTATCTGAATGGTCATGCCATCGTCCCGATTGCCTATGTTCAGCATAGAGTACCTATGGATAAGAAAAGTCGGGTAAACAAGTACACGCCAGAAGGACGGGTTGAGATTCATAAGAATCTTGCTGGTATCAATATGGCAGTACTCTATCATCTGATGAACAATCCATGCGGTAAGCAAAGTGTGGAATACAACGATAACCGCATTGCGCTCTATGTTGCACAGAAAGGAAAATGTGCCGTCTCCGGTGTGGAACTGGAAGCAAAGCAAGTGGACTGTCACCACAAAAAGCCATTGGTGCTTGGGGGCAATGACAGCTACCAAAACCTGATTATTGTCTCCGCTGTGGTTCACATTCTCATTCATTCCAGTAATGAGCGCACCATCCGAAAATATCTGAAAGTGCTAAACCTGGATAAAAAGCAGTTGGCAAAGCTCAATAAACTTCGTGTGATGGCAGAAATGCTGGAACTCGTTTTCTAAAGGGCAAATCTGTTTGATGTATAGATTGTCATAAAAAGTGCTGACGATGGAAAGCCGTGTGATGGGAAACTGTCACGCACGGTTTGGAGCGGGGGAAAATCTGGAGGAACGGATATGCAGCCTGCGGCTGCATATCCCGCCCAAAGGATTACCTATCGCTATCATTTGAGATGGTTGCGGCGGCGATGGAATCAAAGCGGCTGGGCCTGTGCCAGAAGTCGCTCTTTGTGGTGCCCAACCACCTGACAGAGCAGTGGGCCACTGAGTTTTTGCAGCTCTATCCGGCGGCAAATATCCTCGTTGCCACCCGCAAGGATTTTGAAACCAAGAACCGCAAGAAATTCTGTGGACGGATCGCCACCGGCGACTACGATGCCGTTATCATCGGGCATTCGCAGTTCGAGAAGATCCCCATGAGCGTAGAGCGCCAGCGGACCATTCTGGAACAGCAGATCGACGAAATTATGATGGGCATTTCCGAAGCCAAGCGAGAAAAAGCGGAGAATTTCACCATCAAACAGATGGAGAAAACCAAGAAGGGCCTGCAAGCCAAGATCGACAAGTTGAACGACCAGAGCCGCAAGGACGATGTGGTCACATTTGAGGAATTGGGCGTTGACCGCATCTTCATTGACGAGTCACACTATTTTAAGAACCTCTTTTTATACACGAAAATGCGGAATGTGGGCGGTATTGCCCAGACCGAGGCGCAGAAAAGCTCAGATCTCTTTATGAAGTGCCGCTACCTCGATGAGATCACCGGAGGGCGCGGCATTGTCTTTGCCACCGGCACCCCCATTTCCAACAGCATGGTGGAGCTTTACACCATCCAGCGTTACTTGCAGATGTCGGCGCTGGAGGAACAGGGCTTACAGCACTTCGATAGCTGGGCGGCGAACTACGGCGAGACTGTCACCGCCATCGAGCTGTCCCCGGAGGGCACTGGCTACCGGGCCAAGACGCGGTTTGCCAAGTTTTATAACCTACCGGAGCTGATGAGCGTATTCAAAAATGTGGCGGACATCCAGACGGCGGATATGCTCAACCTGCCCGTGCCGGAGGCCCACTACCACAACATCGCCCTGAAACCGTCGGAGTATCAGAAGGAGATTGTGGCGTCGCTGGCGGAGCGTGCTGAAAAGGTCCGAAACCGCGAGGTGGACAGCAGCGTGGACAATATGCTGCTCATCACCAACGATGGCCGCAAGCTGGCGCTGGATCAGCGGCTGGTCAACCCCATGCTGCCCAGCGACCCCAACAGCAAAGCCGCCAAGTGCGCCGAAAATGTGTTTGAGATCTGGCAGCGCACTGCTGGCCAACGCTCCACGCAGATGATCTTCTGCGACCTGTCCACCCCAAAGGATGACGGCACTTTCAGCGTTTATGATGATATTCACGCAAAATTGCTGGAATTGGGCGTTCCCGAAAATGAGATCGCCTTCATCCACAACGCCAAGAGCGAAACTCAGAAGAAAGACCTGTTCGGCAAAGTGCGGAGCGGTCAGGTGCGTATTCTGTTGGGCAGCACCCAGCGCATGGGCGCTGGCACCAACTGCCAGCAAAAGCTCATCGCACTCCACCATCTCGACTGCCCATGGCGTCCGTCCGACCTTCAGCAGCGGGAGGGCCGTATCATTCGCCAAGGCAACGAAAACCCCGAAGTAGACATTTACAGCTATGTCACCGAGGGCACCTTTGATGCTTACCTCTATCAGCTGGTGGAGAGCAAGCAGAAATTCATTTCTCAGATTATGACCAGCAAAAGCCCGGTGCGTTCCGCCGAAGATGTGGACGAGCAGGCGCTTTCCTACGCCGAGATCAAGGCGCTGGCCAGCGGCAATCCCATGATTAAGGAAAAGATGGATCTTGACATTGAGGTTTCTAAGCTGAAATTGCTCAAAGCCAACCACCTAAGCCAGCGGTATGCGCTGGAGGACGCCATCAGCAAGGGCTTTCCGAAACAAATCGCGGAAGCGCAGGCTCGAATCGCCGGGTATGGCGCGGATATAGCTGCCGTCAAGGAGAATACCCACCCAAACGCGGACGGCTTCTCCCCACTTACGCTGGCGGGTGTAACCCATGCCGACAAAAAGGAGGCAGGCGCGGCGCTGCTGACCATGTGTCAGACGATGCTCTCCCCGGAGGCAACGCAGGTAGGTTTCTATCGCGGTCTGACGCTGGAGCTGGCGTTCGATACCTTCGCTCGGGAGTACCGCCTGACCATGATCGGACAGCTTCGGCACACGGTCACGCTGGGAACCGATGTGTTCGGCAATTTGCAGCGCATGGACAATGCGCTGGAGGGACTGCCCATCAAGGAGCAGGCTTGCCGGGAGCAGTTTTCTAACCTGCAAACACAGCTGGAAACCGCAAAGGCAGAGGTACAAAAGCCGTTTCCCCGCGAGGCAGAGCTGAACACCAAAACGGCACGGCTGGAGGAACTGAATTCCCTGCTGAATTTAGACCACAAGGAGCCGGAGATCGTAGACGCCGAGCCGGACGAGGACCAAAGGCCGCCGGAGCGCCGCAGACCGCAGTTGGAGCGGTAAAACCAATAGAAAACGGAGGAAATTATGGGTTATCAGGAAAGCTGGCTCTATATCGAGCCGCAGCACAAATTCAAGAAATTGATCCAGGCATACGAAAAGGCGGAGCAGTCCGGCTACTATGAGGTGGCCGGTGCGGAACCACATTCCGTTATTGTTTTGAAGCAGCCCTTTGGAGATATTCCCGCAGGAAAGAAACTGCTTTGGGTGTGCGGCGACCGCGGATTCCACTGTGCCGCAGGGGTATTTGGCGGGGAGCTGAAATGCTCCGGCAGGCTTCGCGTGATCCCGGTGGAGGCGGTGCTGGACGGCACCGACGATCCCCGCATGGAGGGGCTGGACTTTGACAGTCCGGCCCCCAGCGAAAACGCCTATATGAAACGATACAGTGTTGCCAATTACGCCCACCGGATGCGGGCGGGATTGGCACGATAGAAAGGGACTGCACATGAACAAGAAAATTACAGAAAATGACCTATACGCAAAATTGAGGAAAGAACGCGAGGAACTCTACAAGATCATTGGTAAAGAAGAAATTACCGATCAGAAAGTCCGTATTGATAAATACGCGCATCTATATGTTCTGCAAGACGAGATGACAGAGTACCTGAGAGCACGGAGACTGAGCCAAGCAGAAATCGAAAAGCTGTATGCAGTTGAAAATTTCTATGCGTATATCCAAAACTATTTTCTTCATCACAAGGAGGTTTTTAATTACCCCTATCAAAAATGTGCTGATTCTATTCTTTATCCAGAGGACTGAAAAAAGATCGCTGGGAGGTGAGTGCCATGCCCTACCTATCTAAGGAACAGATCGCTGCCGCCCGCGAGATGGACCTGCTGACCTACCTGCGCCGCTTTGATCCGGAGGAGCTGGTCCATATCGGCGGGAACACCTACACTACCCGCACCCACGATTCCCTGAAAATCTCCAACGGGAAATGGTGCTGGTGGTCGCGGAACATCGGCGGCACGAATGCGCTGGACTATCTGACCCGCGTGGAGGGGCTTTCCTTTCTGGATGCCGTTCAGCGCATCCTCGGAGAATTGCCCCGTGTGCCGACCAAATCAGAGCCAACCGCACCGCTCCCGAAAACTGAATTTACCCTCCCACCCAAACACGCCGACAACCGGCGTGTTTTTGCATATCTGCGGAGCCGCGGCATTGACGCGGAGATCATCAATCACTGCATCAAGCATGGGCAGCTCTATGAGGACGCCGAGCATCATAACTGCGTATTCGTGGGCTACGAACATGGAAAGCCTGCCTATGGTGCGCTGCGAGGGACGCTTTCAGAAACCACCTTCACCGGTGAAGTCCCCGGCAGCGATAAGCGGTTTTCCTTTGCCGTTCCCCTCCGCGCCGGTGGCAAAACTCTCTGCGTGTTTGAATCCGCCATTGACGCCCTTTCGTACCTAACGCTGCTGAAGCTGCGGGGGCAGGAATGGCGCGCCGCCAATACGCTGTCCCTCTCCGGCATCTACCGGCCAAGAAAGGATGGCTCCATCCGGTTCCCCGCAGCATTGGAGCAATACCTGACGGATCACCCCGGCGTGAAACGGATCGTGCTGTGCCTGGACAACGATGAACCGGGGCGGGCGGCGTCGGCAGCAATTAAGCAAGCGTTAGCTGGCTACGAAGTCATCGACAACCCACCACGGCGCGGAAAGGACTACAACGACCAGCTCCGGCTTGTGAAAGGAATCAGCGGCAGGGTAAAGACCCGTGGCGGTGAGGCGCGCTGATTTTCTTTTTCGGCTGGTTTAGGACTGCAAGCGGCCTGCGGCTGCTTTGCAGTCGCAAGCATAGCATTTGGCTATCCAAATGCGCTTGTTAGGGGAGCAAGTCCCCTAAGACCCCATCCTATTTCAAGGAGGAATCTGTTATCAGAAAACGATCTATCTCTATTCTTCTCCGATTGAACGAAGCGGAACACCGGCACCTAAAGGAGCAGGTGGCAATTTCCGGTTTCCCTACGGAGGTCTATCTTCGGGCATTGATCGCCGGTGAAAAAATGCGGCCAAGGCCACCCAACGAATACGCTGAAATACGCCGCCAGCTCGCCGCCATCGGCAATAACATCAATCAGATCGCCCGCACAGTCAACGCCCGCGGCTTTGCCAGCGGTGAGGACATCGCCGCGATCACGGCGGCGCAGGAAACGATCTGGAACATCGCGGAGCGGCTGTGACATGGCATACACCAAGGTATTCGCCATCCGCGCAAGGCTGGACGACCGCGTGAAGTACGCCGTCAATGGGGAAAAGACCGAGCTGGACGAGCGGATCGTCTACACCGCTGACCCGGAGAAAACCGATACCGTGCGCTTTGTGACCACGCTGAACTGCCGGTCTGCCGAAACCGCCTTTACTGCCATGCAGAAAACGAAAAAGAAATACAAAAAGACGGGCGGCGTTCTCGGCTACCACTTCATCCAATCCTTTGCACCCGGCGAGGTGACGCCGGAGCAGGCCCATGAGATCGGGTGCGAGTTTGCGCGGCGATTATTCGGTGAGGATTTTGAAGCCGTCATTGGGACCCATTTAGACAAGGCCCACCCGCATAATCACATCGTGGTCAATTCCGTCTCCCGCACGGACGGCCACAAGTACCATTCCAACCCGGAGAGTTATTACAACGATGTGCGCGGCACTTCGGACGCGCTATGCCGGGAGAATGATTTATCCGTCATCACCCCACAGGGCAAGGGCAAGCATTACGCCGAGTGGAAAGCGGAGCAGGGCGGCAAGCCCACCGTGCGCGGCATCATCCGCGCCGACATTGACACGATCATTGGGCAAGCCTACACCTACGATTCCTTTCTCATGCTTCTGCGACGAAACGGCTACGAGGTGCGGCGCAGCCCCAATCGGAAATACACCACGGTCAAGCCCCCCGGCGCAAAGCGGGCAATCCGCCTGGACAGTTTGGGCGAGGGCTACACCGAAGCGGATATTATGGCGCGACTTTCCAAGCAACGGCACGGTGGCGTGGCCCCGCCGACCGTCACCCATGCCGCCAAGCGTTACCGCGTGAAGGGCAAGCTGTCCACCGTCCGAAAAAAGAAAATCACCGGCTTTCACGCCCTCTATCTCCGATATCTCTACCTGCTGCGGGGAAACAGGCGGAAAAAGCTGCCGCCCAAACTGCCCTTTTCCGTCAAGCGGGAGGTCATTCATTTGGAGCGGTATGAGCAGCAATTCAAATACCTTTTATCAAGCGGAATCACTACCGAAACGGAGCTGGAGCAGCGCATCCGTGTGCTGGAGTGGGACATTCGCTTGTTAGAGGAGCAGAGGAAAACACTTTATCAGGAAAGGAGGAACACCAGCGATGAAGAAACACAAGCCAAGTACAGCGCGGAGATCCAACAGCAGACTGCCGCCTTGCGGGAAAAGCGCGGGGAACTGCGTCTGTGCCGCAGGATACAGGCAGACATTCCGAGGGTATCCCAGCAGTGCCAGCAGGCGCAGACTGAACGGCAGGAAAATCTAAAGAACAAGGAGGAACACGAGCATGAGTACCAACGGTGAAACCGCTGACCTGATGGTGCGTGAGGGTATCCAGATCACCGAGAGTGCCCTCAAGCTGGCAGGGCTGGGGGCGAAAAATCTTGCCGCCCTTCTGATTGCCCTTGCCAATGACAACCAGAAGCTCGCCGGTAAGACCAACCTCAAGCGCCTGATCCACGACGGCGAGGAGCTGACCATTTTTTCCGTCAAGCAGGAGGACTTGAAGGGCTTCCAGATGGAGGCCAAACGCTACGGCGTCCTGTTTTACCCCATCGTCAACAAGGTGGAAAAGACCGGGACGGTAGAAATTATGGCAAAAGCCAAGGACGCCAAGCAGATCAACCGCATTTTTGAACGCATGGGTTATCCCGCCCCGGTGAAGGAGGACGCTGCCGCAAAAAAAGAGAACGCCCGCGCTCCGTCCGAGAACAGCTTGACCGAGCGCGGGACTGGTGCGAGAGCGTCTACGGAACCGGCTGCGGAGAAAGCTGATGCCCGCCCCTCCGTCCGCAGCCGTCTGATGGCGCTGCAAGCCGCGGCGGAGCGGGACGGGACCGCCCCCACCAAGGACACCGTGCGGGAGGCCATTCAAAAGGCTATGCCTACGCGGGAATAATTTGATTTTGAGAAGGAGAAACGAAGATGGCAAAGTTAGACGATTTGATCCAGCAGAAGCAGCAGAGGGACGAGGACTGGAAGGCAAAGAAAACAGCGGAGCGCGAGGAATTGGGGCAGCTTTCCGATGATGCGGTCATGCGCGTCACCAGCGAACCCGGCGCATACCTCCACTATCTGGACACGCAGGCCATCAACCCGCGATACAGCGCATCCAATGTGATGCTGGCGATGGCGCAGAACCCGGAGATCACCTACATCAACAGTCTGGAGGTGTGGAACCGGCTGGGGCGCAGCGTCAACCGCGATGAGAACGGCATGAAGATCCGCGTGTCGGACACCTATGTGAAGGACGGACGGGAGTATCACGGCTATAAGATAGGACGCGTGTTCGACGTTTCCCAGACCCACGGCAAGGCCGGTGTTCCGGCGCTGAGCCTGAAAGACAATACGCCGGAAATGGATGCCGCCCTGCGCCGACTGCTGGACAGCTCCCCCGTTCCCGTGGTCACCAGCAGCACCATGTACCAGGACACCGTTTATGATCCTAAGACGCAGAGTATTACGGTGTCCAGCCGCCTGATCGACAGCAAGATCTTTGCGGCGCTCTCCCGTGAGATCGTCCACGCCGGCATCCATGACCACGGGCGCTATCCCTACTATACCCGCGAGGACTGCGCCATGGACGCCGAGAGCGTCAGCTATATGCTCTGCCGTAATTTCGGCGTGGAGACCCCGCAGCCCGATGTGAGCCGCGTGGGGCAGGTATTTGACGGCATGGAGGTGCAGGATCGCCGCGGCGTGGTAGACAGCCTGCAAAAGTATTTCCGTAAGCTGCAAAACGACATTCAGCGTGAGATCTCTCCGCAGGAGCGCAAGCAGCCGGAGCAGAATCGGCCCGTTCGTTGAGAAAGAGAGGTATAATGTGAAAAAGAAACTTGCATTTACTCTCTGCACGGCGCTGATGCTGTGCAGTATGAGCATCGCGGCGCTGGCCGCAGAACCCATGACAGAAGCCGATACGGTATCCACGATGATCTCTGCCGCAGATACGCTCCCCGGCATTTCTGCCTATCCTGCCGAGGTCAGGGCCAGCGAGGAAAACGGCATCTACCGTTTGGAAAAGGTCTACTACCTGACCGCAAAGGACGATCCCGCCACGATCCCCACCGCTGACTTTGAGCGCGAGGGCCGCACCTATACGCTCCTTGATTTGCTGAAAAATGACCAGACAGAAACGGACACGCGGGAGCATATCGAGGTGGTCACACTGGAGAGCAAGACCAAGGACATGACGGAAATTCTGAAAATGCTGGAGCCAAAGCTGGAGGTCAAGACCGAGGACGGCTATGAGGGTGTCCTGTCCCTTGACCACACCACCATTCAGGTGGAGGCAGCGGGCTATGGGACCAGCAGCCGCACGGTGACGGCGGAGCGCACCTATCCCAACCTCTCAGACGCGGATGTGTCCCTTGTTCCCAAGTCCGTGAACGAAAATGGCCGCACCCTGACGCTTGCCGATGTAAGCTGGCAGGAGGCGGCGGTCGATCCCACGGACGGCTATGACATTCCCATTCGCTATACCGCTGTGGCAAGCTATACCGGCACCGCCACCAGCAAATATGCCATCGGCTACACCGTCACGGCGGACTATAAGGGTGACGTTACCCGCACAAGCTGTGATACAGTGGTCTATACCGCCGTTTTTTCCAGCGTTGGGAATGCAGCGGCGAAAACCGGACGCAGTAGTTTTAACTGGCTGTGGCTGCTGATCCCCGTGGGAGCGGCGGCACTGGGCGGCTGCGGTTACGCTGGTTATAAGGGCTATCGCCACTACATCAATAAGAAAAGAGGGTACGCCGCATGAAAAAATATCTGACCACTCTGCTGGCCGCCTGCTGTATGCTGGCGGCTTTTTCCATGCCTGCATCGGCATTGGAGTATCACTTTGACGGTCCGGACGCAGGGCTGTTCGGACGCCCCACCTCGGACGATACCATTTATGTCACGATGGATAAGCCTGCAAACACCGACCGCAGCAAAAACGCCGCCTACATCCCGCCTGCTTTTGGCTCGCCTACCTCTTATACGCTGAATGCCGGGGAACTGCTGACACCAAACCTTGTGAGCGGTTCAGTCGCGGGAACAATCAGCGGCACAGGCGGTGTGACCGTCCTGCCGCCTACGACTTCGGGCAGTAGCAGCGGAAATACCGGTTCTTACACGCCGGTGAAGTACACCGCGGTCACGAAAGACCTCTATTACAGCGGCGGAATCGACAGAGACCGTCTGAAGATGGGGCCGGTTATTATAGACGAAGCATCTTGGGACAGTAAAGCGATGGGAGAAGAAATCTTCGGGCCGATTCTGCCGATGATCGAGTTCGACGATTTGCGCAGAGTAAAAAAGGAGCTGGAAGGAAGGCCGAAGCCGCTGGCCCTTTATCTCTTCA